>RCND010001340.1_pt1 | contig 24432 bp, 19 predicted proteins | sample 2041351 | NCBI WGS metagenome assembly RCND01 (sample SAMN09708230, study PRJNA481090) | Marine sediment metagenome, whole genome shotgun sequencing project. | biome: marine sediment; feature: ocean; material: sediment; isolation source: Sewage treatment plant 12B marine sediment (STP12B) ... | reverse complement strand
AAATATAGGCCATATACCTGTCAATACAAAGGTTTAAGCGATATATATGGGTATTATGATTCCCCTACGGACTGCAACAAACGCCTCGTAATCTCAATGTTTACGGGGCGTTTTGTTTTCTAGCACACCTTGATTGTACATCTTTTTTCAGGATTTCGCTTTCACCGACATCATCTCATGCTTTCAGTGTCCAATACACAAACTTCGAGTGACCAAGACTCATTTTTATGTATTTCACATAGGCCAATAAATCTGTAGTATGCTGCATACCAATGTATTATGACGAACATTAGTCGTAAATTACATCCGCCAGCAACAAAACCATCATCAAAACCAAAAGAATTGCCATGAAATATGGAATGCTGAATCAGGCTGGCTAAATCTCCAACATCCTGCTTTCTAAATTAACATTTTATGTAATCTCTCAGAAGAATCAATTCTCTGGTACATAGTAATAGTTTTCATCAAAACTCCCAATTTTATGATTAAACCAACTTAATGCGTCTTTATGGATAATAATGTAATTGCTTTCGAAAAACCTTTCAATTTCGGGATGCCATTTGCGGTACATTAACAACTCTTTTGATGTTATTTTCCCAATTATATATGGCAATCCATCCAAAAAATCAAATACATCTTTCATAAAATACCTTGAATTAAACCATATCTGATTATATTCAAATTGAAATACCATTATCTTTTCTTCTCTGAAAAGTCTTTCTGAACCTCTAATTACATCAACCTCATTACCTTCTGTATCTGATTTAATGAAATGAATTCTTGCGATGTTGTTCTCTTCACAATATTTATCTAATGTTACCATTTGAATTGATTCTGATAACAATCCAGTATGCTTTTCACCCTGATGCATAGAATTTGAACCTGAGTTTGTTGAAGCAATAAACATTTTCGTAATTCCTGATTTACTTGAGCATGCATTTTTTAGCAATTTAACTTGTTTAGCAAAAGGATGATTCTCAATATTTTCCTTTAGGGTTTGAAATGTTTCACCAATTGGTTCAAAAGCATGAACTTCAATATTATTTTCTTTTTGCAGTGGAATCAAATTTAACAGTGAAACCGTCCATTGACCTTTATTTGCGCCAACATCAAATACTACCATCTTACCATTTTCTAATGGAAATATTTTAATTAACTCATTTTGTACGCGATACTCGCCATCTTCACTCATTATGTGACCAGATTCATTTCTAGCATGCATATATAAAGAACGACCTAATTTGTATGCTAAACGATTTCCAAGAATTGTATGAATGCATTTTATAATTACTCTTTTCATTATAAAAATATCTTTTAGGATTAATACTCCCTAAAATTAGAATTATTTACATAATATAATAAGGAAACCGTATCTAATTATTCAAGAGCTCAATTGTTTGAATGCTAAAATAATACCTTTATTTTCAATGTATTGTTTATAGATTGTTAAGCAACAAAAAAATAACTTCTCCCAACAATGAGAGAAATTTTACTACCCATACTTGTTGTTTTTGTTATACCATTATACTCCCAAACCAACAGTTGCCAATCATAACATAACAGTGCAATGGCGAAATTACGGCGTGTTGGTTTTGATTCAGTGGAATCCGAATTTTAAGAAATACTGTAATTCTGTCTATTAGATATCAACTGAGTTGTAAGCAACTTCAGGTGTGGTATTTTCAAGCATATTGACCACCACATTTTTGTGCACACTACGATAGTGCTGTAACATCTTTTCGTCACGATGCCCTTGGTCACACAATATGGACACAGCACAGTTCCTTGCCCAACGGTTACTAACTTCCTCACACATCGGCTTCCAAAAAATGGTTGGAGCATCATCTTTGGCGTATTCATACCGAAATGGCAACTTCTTGCAAAGTCCTGCTGCCTTAAAAACAGCCTTCAGTTTTTTGATGCTTTTGTTAAGGGGGCTCCTGGTGCAAATCAAATTACAACTTTAGCACTTTCATATAACTTGTTCCCTCTTGGCTGCTGATGATTAGATTGTAAAGTCCACTCGTCTCTGGCAGTAAGATTTTAATATGCCTGTTCATGGGTGAAAGAATGTTTCTGGATATTTCCCTTCCATCCTGCGAATAGATTATAAGCGTCCCCTCTGTCGCAATATTATAGTCCATATTAAATTCTGTCCCTGATACAGGGTTGGGGTAAACCGAAAACTCCAGCTTTTCAAAAGTGTGAATACCCACAGCAGTGCTACTGATAACCTCTACGATTCTGTCATCTCCGGCACGGACAGTTCCCCGGCCGTCTCTGTTGGAGACAGCTAAGAAAACCCGGCCATCGGGAGAAACACAGATATCCCGTAACCTACCAAACCAATTTTGGAAGAATAATTCCTCCTGGATTACTGATCTTCCATCTGCACTTAATTTTAATGCTACCAAACTGCTCGCTTTTAAGGAGGTAACAAGCAGGGAGTTTTGCCACTCTGGTATGGCGGAATGATTATAGAAATCCGTTCCTGCTACTGCCAGGGTCGGAGTCCAGGCAGCAATGGGTTCCACCACATTGGAGTCGGCGCAAAACTGGGTTTCCGCAGGCTCATCACAGAATCCCTCCACATCGGGCCAACCGTAGTTTCTTCCTTTTTCAATAATATTTACTTCATCATCATTCGAGGGTCCATGTTCGGAACTATACATCAATCCTGCCGGAGAAATAACCAGGCCCTGGGGATTTCGGTGACCCCAGGTCCAAACATAACTTCCCTGGAAAGGATTATCCTCTGGCATGCTCCCATCCAGATTCATCCTGAGTACCTTTCCGTTTAATGAGTTAAGATCTTGCGATTGGGATGTCTTTGCTGCATCACCGGTTGTCATATACAATTTCTGGTCCGCATCGATGACCAGCCTGGAACCATTATGATTGCCAGCTCCATCAATTCCCTCCAGCAAAGTGACAGGTGAACCAAGCTCCTCGTTGGAGTAAGTATACCTGGCCAATCGCTCTTCTATTCCAGAAGATCCAATATAATTATAAACCACAAAAACATAGGGGAAATTATCGAAGTCGGGGTGCAATACCATCCCCAGAAGACCACCTTCATTCTGCTCGTTCACATCCCCAATGGCTATTAGTTCAGTTAGTTCACCAGTCTCAGGATTCAGTCTGCTTATCTTCCCATTCCTTTCTGTAAGCCAGATATGATCATCAGGACCCCACAGGATTTCCCAGGGTGTATCAAGGCCTGTTACGATTGAAGAGGTATCGATTTCGGTAGTACCAATGAAAATCTGGGACTGACTCTCTATTACAAATCCTACAATAATAAGCAGCGAGATCCAGATGACTTTTGCGCTTTTCATGTTTTTGTAGTCTGATTTTAGAAGTATTAACAACAAAAATGACTCAGGGTTTAATCTGCTCATCCCAGGCTTCCTTGACTTAAGCAATGTAATTGTATATATTGCCTATTCAACTATGTTTAAATGAAGCGTTTAGCATCCGCATTAAAACACTCCATATTTATTGTAATTCTATGTTTGGCAGTATTGCAGTCCAGCTGCGAAAAAAATGATCAAATAGTAGCCGAGACTGAGCTTGGTACAATTATAGATTATGAGGGAAACAAGTATAATACCATCCAACTTGGAGACCAATGGTGGATGGTTAGTAATCTGAAAACTACCCATTATGCCGATGGAACGGAAATTCCATTGGTGGAAAGCACTTCAGACTGGGAGGACTTGGGATATGATGACAAAGCTTACTGTTTTTACAACAACAGCACAAATAATGAAGCCCGGATCTATGGTGCTCTGTACACCTGGGCAGCGGGCATGAATGGTACCACAAGCAGCTACAGCAACCCCAGTGAAGTACAGGGAGTTTGTCCCGATGGCTGGCATTTACCAAGTGATGACGAATGGAAAGAAATGGAACTGTTTTTGGGAATGTCACAAGACACTGTTAACATCATCGGACTTAGAGGTACAGACAAAGGCAGCATGCTTGCCTCTTCCCCGGATGGTTGGGTGGATGGCTACCTGGATAGTAACCCAGTATTTGGAAGCTCAGGATTTAATGCTAAGCCAGGGGGTGGCCGGCGATATGATGGCACCTTTGGTCACAAGGGGGACAATGCAAACTTCTGGACAGCAACAGAGTACAGTAACATAAGAGCATGGGGCCGTCACATATACTCCTCTTATTCCTCGGTACACCGGTACATGAATGCCAAGTCAGATGGTTTCTCGGTGCGCTGTATTAAGGATAATTGATTATTTTCGAGCCCAATGAGGGCATACTTACTTATTCTCCTGCTATCTTTTCTTTTTGAATCTGGCTTTGCCCAGGAGGGTATGGATATTCCTCTCTTTGTGGTTGAGGTAAACGGAGGATTTTCCATTCCGGATGAGCCTAAAATCAAGGCACACATAAAGCTAATTGATAATGGTCCGGGTCAGCTCAACTTTGTTTCCGATTCAGGTAACATCTACGATGGAAACGCAGGTATTGAGGTTCGGGGCGCTTATTCTGCTTCGCTTCCTCAAAAGCCCTATGGTTTCGAAACTCGCGATTCTGCTGGGGAGAATCTGAATGTTTCCTTGCTGGGGATGCCCGAAGAAAACGATTGGATTCTGCTGGCGAACTATAATGACAAATCCTTTCTCAGGAATTCTATTGCTGGACAGATATTCCGTAGTATGGGTCATTATGCGCCACGCACCCGGCATTGCGAAGTCATTGTTAATGGTTCATATAACGGAATCTACGTGTTGACGGAAAAGATTAAAAGGGATAAAAACCGTGTGGATATTGCCAGGCTTGAACCGACAGAAAACAATGGGGACTATGTTACGGGAGGCTATATTTTTAAAACAGACTACTACTCCTCAGAAGATTCATGGCTCAGTAACTACCCCCCTTTCGATAAACCGGATGGAAGAGTGCATTTTGTCTACGAATATCCGGATCCTGATGATATTACAGAATATCAGAAGCGCTATCTGCAGGACTATGTCGATTCTTTCGAAGAGGTTTTGCACGGACCAAATTTCAAGAATCCAGTGAGCGGGTACGCAGCTTACATTGATGTGAACTCCTTCAGGGATTACTTTATCATTAGTGAAGTATCAAGGAATGTGGATGCCTACAAAAAGAGTCGCTTTCTGTTCAAGGATAAGGAAAGCAAGGGAGGAAAAATACACTCCGGGCCTGCCTGGGACTTTGATTGGGCATGGAAAGACATTTGGGATTGCTATATGTTCACAAATACGGACGGTTCAGGCTGGGCCTATCAGGTCAATGACTGCGATGTTTGGCCGACACCTCCGGTATATATGACAAGACTACTTCAGGATGAACATTTTGCCAATAATCTTAAGCACAGATATAGATCCCTAAGGGAAACCACTCTCTCCACCGAATCCATATTTTCTTATATCGATTCGGTAACTACCTACCTCAATGAAGCCCAGAAACGGCACTATACCCGCTGGGATATACTGGGTGAGAATGTGGGAGCTCCAGAGGTGGGTTATATTCCCACAACTTTTAATACCGAAATTGGCAAGTTTAAGAACTGGATAGAGACTCGCCTTAGCTGGTTGGATTCAAATATGCCCGGTGATGCAAACGGACCGCTTGATATTCCCGATCAAAAGGAAATTACCCTGCGGCTTTTCCCAAACCCGGCCAGCAACCTCGTCTACATAGAAACAAATCAGCCCATAAGCAGGATCGAGATCCTCCAGGTATCAGGGGCACGGATGCTCCTGAGCCAGGATAAAAATATTTTCTCCACCGGGATAAATGTATCTGCCTTGCCTCCCGGTCTCTATCTTGTTCAGATTATCCTGGAAAGTGGGGAAAGAATTTCCCGCAAACTTGTGATTAACTAAAGCAACCTTTGCATTGATCTCTCCCTCTTGAAAACAGATATGAGACAAAAAGTGATCTTCGGAGTATTCGTATTTCTTTTATCCGCAATCCTCTATTCCGGATGTGATAACTGCAACTGTTTCTGCGCCGCTTACGATGCGGAAGATTTGAAACTGAATGATACTATTGAGCTGAGGTATAGGGAGCTTTACTGCAATTCTGAAGATGAATTTCGCCTTAGTTTTGACTCCTTAGGCGATGGCCGGTGTCCGATCGGGGCCTATTGCATCTGGGAAGGAAATGCCCACGTAGATTTTATTATAAAACAAGAAGGGAGGAGCGAACAAACATTCACTCTGAATACCTTTGCCGGATTCCTGACCGATACTACGGTTAATGGTATTCGATTTGAGCTGATCGATATGCTCCCCTATCCGATAGTGGATAAGGATTACCAGTTGGACGATTATATCCTACATATACTTGTTTCCGATTGACCCCTGTTGATTTTTGAAGTAACTTCGTTGAAATGACTTCAAATCAACGAGATGACACAGATCATTCCTTTCCGATCCGGTATCAACACCTGCTACATTGTTAAAGACAAGGGAGCAGTACTCATTGACGCAGCCACTCCTGGGCAAGGTCAATCATTTTCAAAACTACTTTCCGATTCCGGCATCAGGCCTGAAGAGATACAATTAATAATTCTGACGCATGGTGATTTCGATCATTGCGGTAGTGCAAAAGAGATCCAGGAACTCACAGGCGCAAAGATTGTATTGCATGAAAAGGACAGAAAAAACCTTGAAGAATCAATTTTCCACTGGCCTGAGGGGACTACAGCCTGGGGGAGAATCTCCCACACCCTATTTATGCCATTGGTGAAAAAATTAATAGGGAAAATTCCGGCAACAAAGGTTGACATCGTAATGGATGATAATGATCTCTCACTTAAGGAATATGGCCTTGAGGGAAAAATCGTCTACACTCCTGGACATACCTATGGATCAATCTCTGTGGTACTGGAGTCGGGAGATGCTTTTGTTGGATGCCTTGCCCATAACAGGGCTCCGTTTGTTTTAAGGCCAAAATTACCTATCTATGCAAAGAATCTGGAGTTATTAAAAGAAAGCTGGATCAAAGTGATCAACATGGGGGCGGCGACCATTTATCCCGGTCATGGAAATTCGTTTCCTGTGGAGAAGATTACCAAATATCTAAATTGAAAAATATGAGATTTTCATTATTGCTTGCTATGCTGATTTCACTGGCATGGTCTACTGAGAGTTATTCCCAATCCAAAGATGTGGTGAGTCATGGACCAGCTAAAGGTACCCTTATGGTTATTGGGGGCGCTGCATCGGATATGTTCTACGAAAAATTCATGGAGCTGGTGGGGGGAGCCGATGCTCCTATAGTGGTTATTCCTACTGCCGCTACCAGCGACAGCTTAACAGCTGAAGATCTTGACAGATTTAAGAAGAGTTTTACAGAATTGGGATTTGAGCAGGTTACCGTATTGCATACAAGGGACCGTGAAGTGGCCAACAGTGAGGCCTTTGTGGAGCCCATCCGGAATGCTGTAGGAGTCTGGTTCAGTGGGGGAAGACAATGGAGACATGCCGACTCCTACCTGGACACACGAACACATGAAGCCTTTTTTGAGCTGCTTGAAAGAGGGGGTGTTATTGCCGGAAGTTCAGCCGGAGCCACCATTCAGGGTTCCTACCTGGCCAGGGGAGATACCCGGATGAACACTATCATGATGGGCGATCATGAGGAGGGCCTGGGCTTTATCACCAATGTGGCCATTGATCAGCATCTTTTTGCCAGGAACCGCCAGTTTGATATGTTTGAGATACTTGAAAACCGGCCCGAACTACTGGGCATTGGACTTGATGAGGATACAGGTATTATAGTTCAAGGCGACCAGTTTACCGTTTTTGGAAACTCTTATGTGGCCATTTACGATGGTACACGTTGGTCGGCCGAAAGAGATACCATTTATAAGCTTCCTGCCGGGAGCAGAGATTTTTACTTGCTAAACCAGGGTAAGCGCTACGACATGTTACACAGGCAAGTCATCACAAAATAACACCCAACATTAGAAGAATATGAAGAAAGCATTGAAAATTATCGGTGTAATACTCCTTGTCCTGATAATCGCTATTGCCATCGCCTGGTTTGGTTTTTTAAAGCCTGAACCCCCACCCATCTCTGCGGAAGATCGTGCAGCTGTTAACATGATGCCCCTTCCGGCTGAACTCAAGCTGGGGAAAACCGTGTTTCTGGTGGATGAGACAATGGATCATGAGCTTACAGCGCTATCAACTCCAAGGCTTGAGCGGACCTTAGAAAGGTATTATAGAAAACTTTCCCAACAGACTGGCATGGAACTGGGCGAAGGATCGGAGAAGACATTGATCCTTGAATGTGGCGGAAATGAAAAGCGATATCCCGGATTGGATGACAATGAATCCTATACCATTCTGGTGTCCGCAAAGAAGATAGTAGTGCAGGCTCCGGAGGAGACCGGTATCATCTATGCCCTGGAGTCCTTACTTCAACTCACGAGGCAGGAAGAGGGAGCGTGGGTAATTCCTGCTCTTTCCATGGATGACCAACCCAGATACCCCTGGCGTGGAGTGATGATCGATGCCTGCAGGCACTGGGTTCCTAAAGACGTAATCCTTCGCAACCTGGAGGCCATGGGCACCATAAAAATGAATGTCTTTCACTGGCACCTGACCGAAAGTCAGGCGTTCAGGATAGAATCCTTACTATATCCCAAATTACATACTCTGGGTTCCAAGGGGGACTATTACACCCAGGAGGATATCCGGGAGGTGGTAGATTATGCTGCTGACAGGGGCATCAGGGTAGTACCTGAGTTTGATGTTCCCGGTCATACCGCTGCATGGTTTGTGGGGCATCCTGAATTGGCCAGTGGTCCCGGACCCTATGAACTGGACACCACCATGATGGGAATTCAACCAGCCATGGATCCCACTCGGGAGGAAGTATATGAGTTCCTTGACATCTTCTTTGGTGAAATGGCTGAACTGTTTCCCGATGAATATATGCATATAGGCGGGGATGAAGTGGTGCCCACCCAGTGGAATGAGAATCCGGATATACAAAAGTATATGAAAGAACACGAGCTTGAAGATAATCACGCTTTGCAGGCTCATTTCAATATCCGTCTGCAAAAGATTGTGGCCGGTCATGGTAAAATAATGACTGGATGGGATGAGATTCTGCATCCCGATCTTCCAAAGGAGGGCATTACAGTGCAAACCTGGCGCGACCATGGCTCCCTCTGGGAATCGGCCCGGCAGGGCAATAACGCTATTCTATCGGCCGGATACTACCTGGACCATAAACAAACGGCGGCCTATCATTATGCCGTGGACCCAACAGTGATACCCGGGGCAGTTGATATAGAGATCGACTCCCTGAACTGGAAAGGCTGGGAATGCACTATGAGCATCGGTGAAATGCTTATGGATGGGGGTATTTATCTCTTCGGTGAAGGAGATAATCTTAGAGGCATTATGGAGTTCATGGGTGGCGCCATGGGTTTTACAGAGGCAAGTGCTGATGACAGGCATCTCTCCTTTGTTGTTGAGGGACCCATGGGAGATCTTGCATTTGAGATGGATCTGGAAGGAGATTCTCTTAGCGGTTCTGCAAAAATATCCGTTTTCAATCTGACCACTAAGGGTCATCGTTCCGGGGGAAGCGATATGGAAGGGGGCGCCCCACTTCCAGAATTTAAAAAAATTGAAGCACTTACCCCCGAAGAGGAAAGTAATCTAATCGGTGGGGAAGCATGTATGTGGAGCGAACAGGTGGACGGTCTGACTATTGAATCCAGGATCTGGCCACGTGCTGCAGTCATCGGAGAGAAATTGTGGAGCCCTAAGGTGCTGACCGATGATGTAGCCGATATGTACCGGAGACTAATGGTGATGGACGAGCACCTGGAGCTTCTGGGACTGACCCATCTTAGCTACAGGAACGCCCTTTTGGCCGACATGGTATCAAAACCTTTCCTGGAGCCTCTGAAGGTGCTGGCGGAAGTACTGCAGGAAGATAAGTTGTTTGCCCGGATGGCCATTTACCAGCCCACATTCTATTCTACCACACCCCTGAACAGGATGGTAGATGTTGCCCGGCCCGAGAGTTATGTGGCTTATCGTTTTGGGAAGGATGTGGATCTCTGGATTGCATCAGAGGATGCAGCGGCCCGAGAAAGGATGATCATACTGTTAGAAATATGGTCGCGCAATAATGAACAACTGGCTCCGGCTTTTGAGGATAATGAAAGATTATTGGAAGTACAAAAGCACTCTGAACACCTCTCTCAACTTGGTCTTGTAGGACTCTTATCCCTCACCAATCCAGCATCTCTAAGCGGAAAGCATGATGAAATGAAGGAGCTGTTCGTTTCCGCTTCCGAATCATATGGAGCCACCAACCTGCCCATTGCACAACATGTTCAAAAGCTAGTTCAATCTGCAATAAAGAATTAAATATCTTTGATTATAGATTGAAAAGAAGAGTTAGCGAACATGAGCCAGACCATACTAGAGCTGCTGAATGACCTGTTTAACAGGTGGTGCGGAGAGAGCATTATGTCCATTAATAAACTGCCAGCATCAGGTTCCACACGGGAATATTGATCACCGGGACAGAAAGTTCTGCCATCGGTGCCATCAACCTGGACCGGGAAGAGAATGAGGCATTTATTGAATTTAGCAGGCATTTCCATTCCATAGGTTTAGCAGTACCGGAGATCTACCTGATCGACCTGGAACACAACGCTTACCTGCAAGAGGACCTGGGTGACCTTACTCTTTTTGATCACATCTTTGAGTTAAGGGACAATGGGGATTTTCCCAAAGCCTTAACCGACGTTTACAAAGAGGTGCTAACCGAACTTCAGAAGTTCCAGATCAAGGGAGCAAAAAATCTCAACTACTCGGTCTGTTATCCACGTGCCAGTTTCGACCGGCTAAGTATGCAGTGGGACCTCAGCTACTTCAAGTACTATTTCCTGAAGCTGGCAGGAATCCCCTTTAACGAGCAGCGCCTGGAGAACGACTACAGCACCCTGATAGATTACCTTCTTGCCCAGGACACTGACTACTTTCTTTACCGCGACTTCCAGTCGAGAAATGTTATGCTACGGGATGGCTTACCCAGCTTTATCGATTACCAGGGGGGCAGGAAGGGGGCACTTCAGTACGATGTGGCCTCCCTGCTCTATGACTCCAAGGCTGATATTCCACCGGCAGTTCGGGAAGAGCTCCTGGAACACTACATTGCCGGCCTGGCCAACTACCCCGAAGTTGATGCAGAGAAATTCAGGGAATCCTATTATGCCTATGTGCTGATCCGGATCATGCAGGCCATGGGGGCTTACGGATTCAGGGGATTCTATGAAAAGAAAACACACTTTCTAGAAAGTATTCCCTATGCCCTGAACGACCTGAATTGGATCCTCAAAAACGTAAAATTCTCCATCGAAATCCCCACGCTGCTTAAAGTCTTTGAAGACTTGCTGAAAGCTCCGAAACTAAAGAGGTTCAAGGACAAAGAAGGAAGAAAACCGACTCTGACCGTCTCCATCAACAGCTTCTCTTACAAACATGGCATTCCCAAAGACTCAAACGGGCATGGTGGAGGATATGTCTTCGACTGCCGTGTTATTGCCAATCCGGGGAAGCTTGAAGAATACAAAGCCTTGAACGGTAAGGACAAACCGGTAATCGAATACCTCGACCAGCAGAGCGATGCAGATGAGTTTTTAAACAACACATTTTCTCTGGTGGATATGTCGGTGGATAAGTACGAGGAGCGTAACTTCTCCCACCTGCTGGTTTCCTATGGTTGTACCGGCGGACAGCACCGCTCGGTATACTGTGCCGAACGCCTGGCCGAACATCTGCGTGAAAGCCAGAATGTCAGGATCACCCGCTGGCATCGGGAGCTGGACTAAGTCCCAAAAATGTTCAGTCTCTAATTGCTGACCCTGAACCGGTAGTCCCCGCTTTCAACTTCAAAAAGGGCATAGCCATCTTTCATTTCTTTGAATTTGACTCCTGTGGCCTGATCCGTTTTTACCCCGCCCTCTGTAATCTGTAAGGGATCATTAGCAGGCACATGTACTGTTGCATGACAGCTCACAGGTACAGTGATCTCCATCAAAAAATCTCCCTCCTCATTTTTCCAGGTAATGCCTCCCTCTCCATACGGGGTTAGGTTGGTATAGGTAACATATTCCAATTCATCTATAGGCTGTGGCCGAAAGATGATATGCCGGTAGCCAGGATCACCTGGATCGGCCTGCATACCGGCCAGGTTCCTGTACAACCAGACCAGTCCGCCCCCGAACATGGGATGGTTATGGGAACCATTCTCATTCCAATTCTCACGGCTTGTGGTGGAGCCCAGTTCAATCCAGTGTCCATAGGAGGGCTCAGTTCTTTTATTCATGGCTTCAAAGGCAAGCTCATTCAATCCATGGTCGGCCAATACCTCAAAAAAGAAGCGGGTGCCTTGTATCCCTGTATCCAGATGTCCCTTGTTCTTCAGAATTCCGGCTCTGAGTGCAGCCACCACCTTCTCATACTGCTCAGCTGGAACTCCCATCTTCAGAGCCAGAATATTTCCACCGGCATCCCCATAGGAACCTGTCTTTTCGTTGTAGAAGCGTTTATGAAATGCCTGTTTAGTCTTTTTTGCTAATTCGCTTTGTTCTATCACTTCATCTTTCATACCCAGTACCATGGCAGTTCTGGATGTGAGTTCGGCACAGTGCCAGAGCACAAAGGTGTGCACCATATCATCTGGGATTAGCTCCCCTGGAGGCAGCCAGTCTCCCAGGTTATACCACTTCACAATTGAGCCATCATTACCCGTCCGTTTCGAGTGCATGATTCCATCCTCACCGGTCCAGGTGAGCATGTACTTCAGGTAAGCCTTCATTGCCTCATAATTGTCCTCAAGCATATCCCTGGAGCCATATTGCACATAGAATTCCCATGGCATAATACAGATAGCCGCTCCCCAGGCTGGTCCACCTCCGCATCCCGGTTGCCACGGCGCTCCGTTGGGAACATATCCAGTCTCCTTAATCTGAGCATCACGCATATCCCCGATCCACTTCTGATAAAAATTCTTTGCATCGTAATTGTGCAGCACCGTATTGCAGGCTATCTGGCCATCACCTGTATAACCTGAACGCTCACGGTGGGGACAATCACTGGCCAGTCCTCCATGCATATTATCGATCTGACTCCGGCGCCAGATCTTATTGATATCCATAAATAACTGGTTGGAGCTCTCAAAAGTGGCGGAAGGATCAATGTAGGTATTGACCGCCTCAGCCGTAAGATGTTCTGCTTTTAACTCACCCGGCCAGTTGGTAATCTCCACTCCACTAAATACAAACCAGTTAAAGCGTGGCGCATAGGATTCCCGTCCTTGGCCACTGAATATATAAGTATTCCTGCCCGAATATAGATTGGCCTTTGGCTCCAGTTCAACCTTATGTCCTGCTGGGGCTTCCACCTGGTTCAGCCTGATCCATCCTGAGATCTCTATGCCAAAATCAACCATATAGTGCCCCTCACCCAGCTTCTCAATGGAGACTGGCGCCAGACGTTCAGTCACCTTGTCGGGATAAGCTGTATGAGCCACCAGTTTTCCATAGGGAGGAGTTCTCAGTGCCGCCGGCTCCCAGGCACTGGCATCAAATCCAGACGTACACCATCCCTCTTGTTCCTCCCTGGCATCGTAGTCCTCACCATAATAAACCATATTCATCAAAATGGGACTCCTGGAAGCGGTCCAGTTTTCATCACTCAACACCACCTCCTCACTTCCATCGGAATAAGTAATGTGAAGCTGGCAAAGGAACCTGGGGGTGCCATAGCCTTCGGTCCAGAACTTTGCTGCGTTATAGAAGCCATTGCCCACAATGCTCCCAATGGTATTCGCTCCCTTACTCAAGAGATCCTTCACATCATAAGCCATATACATCACCTTATACTCCGTGAAATCATCGGGGAGAGCAATCAAGGCATCCTTAAGTTTGGGTCGCTTTCCATAGTTGGTCTGATTTGGCACAAGAACATCATCACCCACTTTAGCGCCATTAAGCCACAATTCAAAATAGCCAAGTCCCGTCACAAATGCCACCGCTTTTTCGATCTCTTTTTCCACCCGGAAGTCTTTTCTGAACATGGGGGCAGGGGGACCCTTATCTTCTGGTTCCGCATTAGGATTTCCGGGTCTGGGAAGCGCCTCTTCGCCCTGCCAGGGAGCCCCTATCCACTTTGCTTTCCAATCATCCGGATGCAAAAGCCCCATCCTCCAAATACCAGGCTCGCTCCAGTCTGAAACCACACCATCGCGGTTCCAGGTCCGTACCTGCCACCAGCATTCCTGTCTGGATTCCAGAGCTTTCCCCTCATATTTAACACGGGTCGACTGGTTCGAAAGCTGCTTTTCACTGTCCCAAAGATCGGCCTGCTCCAGCATATTCTTTGAGCTGGCTACGCGCACCTGCCAGGCGGTCTGGGTCTGTCCGCGTACTCCCTCTCCTGCCACATTGATCCAGGATAATCGTGGCTGCGAATGGTCTACCACAGATGGATTTTTCAGATATTCGCAGGTAAGCTGACCTGGGCTCAATGTCCCGGAATTCATTGATTTTGCACCGTGACATCCCACCAGGACACCAAGCAAACACATTAAAAAAAGTTTTTTCATAGGAATATATCTCTTGACTATTATTAACTCCATTGCCTATCCCAGGAACGCCGCTTATCCCACTCCTCCGTGGGTGCAAACAGTTCCTCACCCTTGTACAGGTGCTCTTTTACCACTTCTTCATTTAGCTCCACACCAATCCCGGGCTTTTCAGGAACCCTTACGTAACCATCTTTCACAAGAGGCTTATCAGGTCCAATTACCAGATCTTCCCACCAGGACTTATCCACCGAGTGGTGCTCCAGGGCCACGAAGTTTTCCGTGGCAGCTGCGGTGTGGACACATCCCATAAAAGAGACGGGTGAAGAGGCATGGTGCAGGGCCATGGCCATACCATGTTCCTCTGCAAAATCTCCAATGCGCTTTGTCTCCAGGTAACCTCCTGCCGAGACCGGATCGGGGTGCACCATATCCACAGCACGCTTTTCGATAAGATCCCGGAATCCTTCTTTCAGGTAGATATCCTCACCAGTCAGTGTAGGAACATCAACCGCCTGTGAGATCTCCTTCCACTGATCGGTATACTGCCAGGGAATCAGATCCTCCAGCCATGCAATATTATAGGGCTCAAATGCCTTCCCCAACCTGATCATGCTATTCAGTCCCATATGTCCCAGGTGATCAATGGCTACGGGCACCTCCCAGCCCACCTGCTCACGCATGGCCGCCAGGTATTTCACCATCTCCTCGATTCCTTTTTCTGTGATCTGGACCCTGGTGAATGGGTGCATGGTGAGCCCGTAGCTCCCTTTGGTCTGTTCCCATCCGCGCATCTCATCCCAGTGTTCTGTATTGGTAAGTGTACCAGGAATGTCCTTAATCAGTCCAATCCCAATATCCATCTTCATAATGGTGAATCCCTGGTCAATGCGACCCTTCATCTTTACTGCAAATCCCTCCGGATCATTTGCAGAAGGTGTATCCACATAGATCCGCACCTTATCCCGGTATTTTCCACCCAGCAGCTGGTAAAGGGGCACATTATAGACCTTCCCGGTAAGGTCCCACAGGGCCATCTCCACTCCTGAAACCCCGCCTCCCTGTCGTCCATGATCTCCAAATTGCTTGATGATCTTAAAAATCCGCTCCACATTGCAGGGATTCTCTCCCAGGATCCGGCTTTTCAGCATCAGGGCATAGCGCTTATCGGCCCCATCACGAACATCCCCAAGTCCATACACTCCCTGGTTGGTGTAGATCTTAACAATGGGTATATTGCCCACCTGTGCAATGCGCATATCAGTAATCTTCAGGTCAGAAGGCCCCGAATACCGGCTAACATTCTGAGTCAGGTAATCAACTTGCTCCTCCGCAGAAGCATGCATAAACATGCCCAGGCCCAATCCGCCCAATCCGGCTTTTTTCAGGAAGGATCTTCGATTTTTGTGAGATTCCATAATCGGTTCTGTTGTTAATAGCATACAAATTATTAAAATACTTCATATCTTCCCTTTCGATCTATGAAGAAAAAGAGATTTTACAGATTATTGCTGGGCCTCGCAGGCCTCTCCATTGTCCTGTTCCTGTTGGCAGTCCTAAGCGGAAAGAGCTCATATACAGGCCCTCTCCTATTCGGATTCTTTGCTTTCCTGGCATTTGGAGTTAGGGGAAATGCAGTTGGAAAGGGTTTCTCCTACACCATCATGATTTTTGCAGCAGTCACCATCTCCATGTACTATCCTTCTCTTTTTCTGAAATGGGGCGATTTCGAACTGAAGGCTACCATTGTGCCCTTGCTCCAGATCATCATGTTTGGAATGGGATCGCAGATGAGTTTCCGGGATTTTGCCGGGGTTATTAAAATGCCAAAGGGGGTGTTGTTGGGACTGGCCTGCCAGTTTACCATCATGCCCATCATCGGCTTCACCATTGCCACCACATTTGGATTCCCTCCCGAAATAGCTGCCGGGATCATCCTGGTGGGCTCCTCCCCAAGCGGACTAGCCTCCAACGTGATGTCACTTATTGCTAAAGCCAACCTGGCCCTGTCGGTTACCCTAACCGCTGTGGCTACCATGCTGGCCCCATTAATCACCCCGTCATTGATGAAATTGCTGGCCGGGCAATTTGTACCCATTGATTTCTGGGGCATGATGCTTAGTATTATTAACATGGTCATCCTGCCTATTGTGGCCGGACTGATGTTCAATACCCTGGCCTACGGCAATGAGAAACTCAGGAGCAAGATCATCCAGGGATTAGTCTACTTTCTCATCATAGCAGGCAAAAACCTGATCCTGCTCCAAACCTCGGAGATAGAGACCGGCGCTGCCCTCCTACAATTTGCCAAAGACCTGGCCTGGTTCCTTCTGCTGCCCACCATTGCTGCCCTTCTGTTTTCAAAACTTAAAGGAGATAAGAAATCGGTGCTGAACAAATTGACTGCCCTCTTTTCTATGGCAGGAATAGGAGCAATTATCCTGGTGATTACCGCAGCTGGCAGGGATAGCCTGCTGGATATTGGCTTGCTGCTGATCCTGGCCTGCCTCTTACACAATTCGGCCGGTTATTTCCTTGGCTACTGGATCTGTAAGCTGGCCCGTATGGATGAGAAATCATGCCGTACCATTGCCCTGGAAGTGGGAATGCAGAACGGGGGACTGGCCTCAGGGATTGCGCTGGAGATGGGAAGGGTAGCCACCATTGGTCTGGCCCCTGCTGTATTCGGACCCATGATGAATATAACCGGCAGCTCCCTGGCCACCTGGTGGCGTCGTAAAACCGAAAATCAGACCCCGACACCCGAATCCCCCTAACATACGATCTAACACTTTAACCATTAACCACTAAATCTTCTCCCATGAAAAAGTCCCTGATTCTTATAACAGTCTTATTCCTGGCTTTCAGTCTGAACTCCAGCGCCCAATTTTTCAATACCGCCGACGAGCTGATCTATTATACCAGTGAATGGACCGGGGAACGCTTCGATGATGGCAGGCCTAAAGTAGCCGATGATATCCTGGTGAGAATGGCCAAAGTTTCCATTGAAGAAGCATGGGGAGTGCTTCGTTCCAAAGGGTACAACAACCAGTTTGAAGGAAACTGGGTTCTCCTGCACGATGATCAAGCTTTAGTAGGTCGGGCATTGACAGCCCAGTATATGCCCCTTAGGCCTGAGGTGATGGATCGTCTCACAGAAAAAGGACACGAATTGGGCCGTGTGGGAGCCATGAACTCATGGCCCATCGATGCCCTTCAGCAGGGCGATGTATATGTGGCCGATGGATTTGGGAAGGTGGTCGATGGAACGCTGATTGGTGATAACCTGGGCAATGCCATCTATGCCAATTCAGGAAACGGGGTGGTTTTTGACGCAGGATCGCGCGATATGGAAGGACTTGCCGATATCGAAGGATTCAACGCCTTTGTAAGGGGCTTCGATCCCTCCTATCTGATGGAGAGTATGCTGATGGGTATCAATGTTCCCATCCGGATTGGCAGGGCCACGGTATTTCCTGGTGATGTAGTGCTGGCCAAACAAACAGGGGTACTGTTTATTCCGGCACACCTTGCCGAGGAGGTTGTGGATCGCGCAGAATTTATCATGCTGCGTGATATGTTCGGACATGAAATGCTGAAAAAGGGAGTCTATACCCCTGGAGAAATAGATGGACGTTGGAGCGATGATATCAAAAAAGCTTTTCTTGACTGGGTGGAGAACAATCCGAATGAGCTACCCATGTCAAAGGCTGAGCTGGATGAGTACCTGAAGGACCGGACCTGGTAAGACAAATTCTTAAAAAACAAATTCTGCATTATACCGTTATTAAGCAAGATGAAATATAATGCTTAAGCTAAATACTATGAAAAAACTATTTTTTATTTCTATTGTTTCTCTCTTCTCTTTAGGCGTATTTGCACAGGACAGCGGACTGGGGCTGGGGCTTATTATTGGTGAGCCCACCGGTCTGAGTGCTAAAATGTGGACCAGTGAAAGAACTGCCCTGGATGCAGCCGTTGCCTGGTCATTTTCCGATCCAGGATGGTTCCATGTTCATGCCGACTTCCTGATTCACAACTATGATATTATCACTGTAAGCACAGGCAAACTTCCTTTGTACTATGGGGTAGGTGCCTATACTGCTTTCTCTTCCGAATTTGGATTGGGTGCTCGTGTCCCCCTGGGCCTGGCCTACCAGTTTGAAGGGGCCCCGGTGGAAGTCTTTGTAGAGGTTGCACCCGGACTGGCCCTGCTTCCCGCTCTGGGTTTCTATATTGGAGGGGGTATCGGTGCACGATACTTCTTCTAATAATGTTGTATATTTAGCCCCTCAAACAGTTCAAATAGGATTTCCATGAAAAAATTATTCATAGTATTCATATGGGCAGCCCTGATAGCTCTTGCTTCCTGTTCCAAAAAGGCACCCGAGTTCGTCAACAGTATACCTGATGACGCCATAGCTGTGGTGACGCTGCATCCCATGCACATCCACACCAAAAGCCAGATCAACACTTTTGAATCCATAAAGGAGAAAGTAAAAGATGAGATCTGGGGACAAATCCTTGAAAATCCATTGAGTACCGGACTAATGATGAATGAATATGCCTATGTCTTCGTAAAAATGGAGGAGACGGAACCCATCATTGGTGTAATCACCGGTATGAAAGACCAGAAGAAATTTGAAACCACCCTCTCCAAGATTAAAGAGGGTATCGTAGAGGAAATTGAGACCAATGAGATTTACAGCTGGATTCAACCGGACAATAAAGGGATCATAGCCTGGAACAGCGAGCAAATGATTGTACTGGCCTCTCCCGATTCTGATGAGTTTGAAACAGCCTATTTTACCGAAAGCCTGGATAAAATGTTCAGTCCGGTCAAGGAAGAATCCATAACCAGTCTGGTTGATTTCAAAGACTTCCTTGGGAAGATGAAAGACCTTAATCTCTGGGTTTCTTCCAACGAAATGTTCGCAATCGTTGAAAAATTGATGGACAAGGATATGCCTGATTTCCCGCTTGCTCTCTATCACAATTATGCACAGGTCTTTGTGGATTTTGCAAATGGTGAAATGAACATCAGCGGGGAGACACACTTCAGTGAAGAGGTAGAAAAGAATATCGAAGAATTTCTCGTAATGAAGCCAGCTCTCAATGAAGACATGCTGAACCTGGCTCCGGGAGGTAACCTGCTTGTTGCTGTTGCTGGCTCAATGGACCTGGCAAAAACACAGGAAATGATTGAGAAATTCGCGCCCCCGGAACTTGACACCATGGGTAATAAGGTGGAAATGGCCACCGGAATGGAGATGGCGGATTTACTGGAAGCCATTTCCGGCGATTTCACCATAGCTATTAATGGCGTGGAAGGTGAAGCTATGATCCCTCTGGAAATTTTCCTGGGAATCGGAGTAAATGGCCAGGCCTTACAGGAAAAACTGATGGAGACGGTTCAGGGGCTTGCCCCCGTGGAAGAAGAGGGTGATTTCTTCATCATCAATTTCCAGGGCAATGAAATATACAGTGGCATCGTCAACGATATTCTGGTGGTCACCAATGCTAAAGGGTATAAGGATGCTGTTAAGACCGGAACCCATGTAACTCCCCTGACCAGTTCCACCTTTGGAGACTTTGCAACTGGATCGCTTGGCATGTTTGTCAACCTCAACACGGATCAATATCCTGCTATGTTACTGGGGCTGCTGGGTCAGAAGCCAGAAGCACAGAGTTGGGTCGAACGTATTACCGATCCATTTGATTACCTGGGTGTATCTGCCGGCAATTACCAGAGTAAGGTATATGTGAAAACCAGTAATCCCTCGGAGAACAGTCTTTATACCATCATGAAAGTGGTTGACGGTCCGAAATAACTCATTGGACCAGAATTTCCGTGCATGACCATCCTGTTTGAAAAGATGATTCCCCTGCCGATGCTGGAGCAGGATACCTCCGGCTCGGAAGTTTGGGAGGCCGAATCCTTGTTGTTGGAACAGGGAAAGCCTTATGTGGTCGAAGCTCCATCTGGAAGGGGAAAAACAAGCCTGCTTTCCGTTATTTATGGAATCCGTACCGATTATCAGGGAGTCGTCTCTATAGATGACCGTGACCTAAGCTCATTTACTTCGAAAGAGTGGTCGCTGATCAGAAAAAGTAAACTCTCCTTCATCTTCCAGGGGCTTGAGCTGTTTGATGACTTGACAGCCCTCGAGAACATCCAGCTGAAAAACAGAATGACGGCTTATCATTCGGACGAAAGGATCATAGAGATGGCACGTGTGCTCGGGATTGATCCCTATCTTCAAAGAAAAGCTGGCATTCTCTCATTTGGACAGCAACAGCGAGTGGCCATTATAAGGGCACTATGTCAACCCTTCAATTTCTTATTGGCTGATGAATGTTTCAGCCACATGGACCGCGAAAACAGCCTCACAGCTTACCAGCTGATTCGTGAAGAATGTGAGGCGCGGAATGCGGGACTTATCCTAACCTCGCTCAATGAAACAGGACTTCCAAACATCGATCATAGCTTAAGGTTATGAGGCTTCTCTATCAGATACTGTGGAAAGATCATAGCAGGGTACACCTTCTGGGCGCCTTCCTGGGAACCCTGGCGGGATTTGTTCTCCTGCTTGCTGGAATCCAGTTTTATATGGACATCAAATCAGTCCTTTCTGAAAACCGCGACCTCCTCGATCCTGAATATATTGTGATCAACAAAAAAGTAAACATTGGCAATACGCTGGGGCTGACCGGAGGGGGTTTCACAGAGGAAGAGATTGCTGAGATAGAAGCCCAACCTTTTGCCGACCAGGTGGCAGCTTTCAATTCTAACGAATTTCCCGTAAAGGCTTACACCGAAGGTGATCAGGTCCCCAATTTCATTACCGATCTCTTCTTTGAGGCTATCCCGGACCAATACATCGATGTGAAGTCTGAAGACTGGCAGTGGGATCCCGAAACGGGCACCATTCCGGTAATCATCCCACAGGACTACCTGAACCTCTACAACTTCGGCTTTGCACCAAGCCAGGGCCTTCCGCAGATACCCAAAGGGGTACTCTCCATGATCAATTTCAAAATAAGGCTCCAGGGACAGGGCAGGGGGAACTATGATGATTATAATGGCCGGATTGTTGGATTCAGCAACCGTGTCAGTTCCATTCTGGTACCGGTCGACTTCCTGGAGTGGGCCAATGAGAAATACGGCTACTTTGAAAAGAACGATCCTTCACAGGTTATAATTGTATCAAAGGATCCCACCGACCCCTCCATCATCAGATTTATTGAAGAAAAAGGCTATGATACCATCCGGGAGAAGCTAAAGAGCAGCCGCATGAATATCATACTAAAATTGGTTATCAGCTTCCTGGTACTTGTCGCTGCCATTATTATCGGCCTTGCCTTCCTGGTATTCCTTCTGAGTCTCCAGTTGATGATCAGCCGTTCCTCTGAGAAGATACGGAGGCTCAATAAACTTGGCTTCCATTACCGGGAGATCAGTCGCCCCTACATTCTGCTTCTGATACTGTTGATGGCAGGGATAACAGGTCTGTCCTTGCTGCTAACCTCCGTCCTCGCCGGGCAACTTCATCAAAGGGCAGAGGCCTGGAGCCTAGATATTTCATCGTCATTGCATGGCATCATTTTCGCTACAGCCCTTGGTTTAATCCTCCTGATTTCAGCAGCCAACGTTGCAGCCATCCTTATAAGTACCAAAAAGCTATGTAAATAGTTTGTATCATTCAAAATAATCACTATTTTTGCATCCCCAAATAAAGAATAAGGCAATATGGCACATCATTTATCAGCGAAGAAGAGGATCAGGCAGACAGAGTCGAAGCGTGTAAAAAACAAGTACTACGCAAGGACCACAAGGACTGCCGTTAAGAAGCTGCGTGACACCACCGAAAAGGAGGCTGCTACCGAGCAGTATTCAGAAGTTGTTTCTATGCTTGACCGGCTTGCCAAGAACAATGTAATTCACAAGAACAAGGCATCCAACCTCAAGTCGAAGCTTGCAAAACACGTGGCTAGCCTATAGGTTATTCACCATTATGATATTTGAAAGGCCGTCCATCCGTGGATGGCCTTTTTTTTTACACTGATGTTTCTGGTTCTGGCATATTAAATAGTAAAACAGAAACATGAACAAGTACAACTCACATGCCATGACCACCTGGGCGGTGGAAGAGCGTCCAAGAGAAAAGGTGATGGCTAACGGTGTGCAATATCTTTCCGACGCTGAACTGCTTGCAATTCTGCTGGGCTCCGGAACAAAAAATATAACAGCAGTGGAGCTGGCCAGGCTGATCATGAAGGGAGCAGGGAACAGTCTTCAACTCCTGGGACGCCAGGGGATCGGAGAGCTAGTCCGCATCAAAGGGGTGGGTCCCGCCAAAGCAATCACCATACTGGCTGCCCTGGAGCTTGGCAGGAGAAGAGCCGGGATGAAGCACGTTGAAAAGACTTCGGTCAAATCCAGCGAAACGGTTTACAAGCTTTTTCATCCACTGATGGGAGACCTTGAACACGAAGAATTCTGGTTATTGATGCTCAATCGGGCCAACAGGGTTCTGGGAAAGTATAAGGTAAGCCAGGGAGGACTCTCCGGAACGGTGATCGATACCAGGATCATCCTGAAAAAGGCCCTGGATATTTTGGCCTCATCCATTATCGTCTGTCACAACCACCCATCGGGAAACAAGCAGCCCAGCGATGCCGACCTGAAAATCACAGAAAAATTGAAAAAATCGGCTGAAATGCTCGAAATTAAACTGCTGGACCATGTAATTATTGCAGATAAGTCCTATTTTAGTTTCGCAGATGAAGGTTTGATTAACTAATGACTTCATATCCTTGGTACCGATTTTACTTACCATATTGTTCAGCTCCTTTAAGTTCGCTGCTACCTTTCCCCTGGTTATAATCCAGTTTGACTTTAGTTTTTTCGAATGCATACTATGGACCAATGTGGGGGGCATAATCGGAATCTTCTTTTTCGCATTTCTCTCCGACAGACTCATCGCCTGGTGGAAACGTATATTTCGAAGATCGAACCGGCCTATCCTTGAGGATGAACAACAGGTGAAGAAAAAATTCACTAAGCGAAACAGGCGCATCGTACGAGTCAAGCAAAAATACGGCTTGATCGGAATTGCCTTGATCACCCCCTTCCTGCTCTCCATTCCTGTTGGAGTCTTCCTGGTGGTCCGCTATTATCACACTTCAAAATCCAGGTTCCTCTACCTGATTGCTGCCAACCTTATTTGGTCAGTTATCTATACAGCTTTCTATATGTTCTGGGAAGAGCTCATCATGAAAAGATCCTGAGCAGAAGCTCATTTATGCATAGCTTACTCTTGAGTCAAGGGGATCACATCACTTTGGTCGGTGCAGGCTTGCAACATCTGAGTGATGTTTATTCCGGCCACAGGATGGATCAACAGGGGTGCTATTTCGGCCAGGGGAGCCAGTACAAACCTTCGGTCTCCCATGGAAGGATGTGGAAGTATCAGCCGGGGATGGTCCATCTTCTTATCTCCATAGAAAAGCATGTCAATATCTATCACCCGGTCGCTATAGCCCATTCCCTCTCTAAGTCTGCCCATCTCTTGCTCGATTTCAAGCAATCGATCCATCAAAGGAAGCGGATCAAGGGAGCTTCGAAGTGCCAGGCAGCAGTTACAGAAGTTGTAAGCACTGGAGAACCCCCATGGTTCCGATTCATAGAACCGGGACACATGTTCAATCCCGCCTATACGGTTCTGAATCAGCTTTAAAGCCTCTTCAATATGCTGCTGCCTGCGGCCCAGGTTGCTTCCCAGTGAAAGGTAAATCAGGTTCATGCTTTCT
>RCND010000393.1_pt1 | contig 24445 bp, 28 predicted proteins | sample 2041351 | NCBI WGS metagenome assembly RCND01 (sample SAMN09708230, study PRJNA481090) | Marine sediment metagenome, whole genome shotgun sequencing project. | biome: marine sediment; feature: ocean; material: sediment; isolation source: Sewage treatment plant 12B marine sediment (STP12B) ... | reverse complement strand
ACGTGTATCTCAACACGGGGTTGACAATTATTTTTAATGGCGAAAAGTATTTTTCTGAAAACGGATTGAAAGATTTACTTGAAGAGAATATTGCCGAGACAGACATGATGTACCCTATTATCCACCTAATAGGTGACGATATCGAGGTGGCCATTACACATAGCAGAACTCAATACAGTGAAGAATACCAGTCTTTCGTCAATGGGCAACATACCACTCAGGGCGGTACTCATCAAAATGCTTTTAGAGAATCTGTGGTAAAAACAGTGCGTGACTTTTTTGGTAAGAACTACGAAGCGTCAGATATTCGAAAGTCTATCGTATCAGCTGTAAGCATCAAAGTGATGGAACCCATTTTTGAAAGTCAAACAAAAACGAAGTTGGGTTCTACCGAAATGGGCGGCGGCCTACCCACAGTTCGTACATTTATCAATGATTTTATCAAAACCAACCTCGATAATTATTTACATAAAAATACCGCTTCTGCGGAAGCAATTCAAAGTAAAATATTACAGGCAGAACGTGAACGTAAAGATTTATCAGGAATTCGTAAACTAGCTCGAGAAAGGGCAAAAAAGGCAAGTTTACACAACAAAAAATTACGTGATTGTAGAGTTCATTTAGGTGATATGAAAAAAGACAATCGTCTAGATAGCACTCTATTTATTACTGAGGGAGATTCTGCGAGTGGCTCGATTACTAAGTCACGTAACGTGAATACGCAAGCCGTGTTTAGCTTACGCGGAAAGCCATTGAACTCCTTTGGGATGAGTAAAAAAATTGTGTATGAAAATGAGGAATTCAACTTATTACAAGCAGCTTTAAATATTGAAGATGGCATTGAAAACTTACGGTATAATAATATTGTCATTGCAACGGATGCCGATGTTGATGGGATGCATATTCGCCTGTTATTAATCACATTCTTTTTACAGTTCTTTCCAGAATTGATTAAAGAAGGGCATTTATACATTTTAGACACCCCCTTATTTAGGGTTCGTGATAAAAGTAAAACGCACTACTGTTACTCTCAAACCGAAAAGAAAAAAGCGATTAAAAGTTTAAAAGGAAAGCCTGAAATTACACGTTTCAAAGGGCTAGGTGAAATTTCACCCGATGAATTTGCACATTTTATTGGTGATAATATCCGTTTAGACCCTGTCATGTTAGATAAAGAAATGTCTATTGATCAATTGTTGACGTTTTACATGGGAAAAAATACGCCTGACCGGCAAAAATTCATCATTGAAAACCTAAAAGTTGAACTTGATATAGTGGAGGACTGATTTCAAATCAAAAAGTTAAAAGAAATTAAATAATACAACAAACTACTTCAAAAGGTGAAGTATTAAGAATGGCAGAAGACAACAACGATATCGAAGATAACAACCAAGACCAGCATACAAACGAAAGTCATACTGAAGAGACCATTACAAAGGTCACCGGTATGTATAAAGACTGGTTTTTAGACTATGCCTCTTATGTAATCTTAGAACGTGCCGTGCCAGCCATTGACGATGGTTTTAAGCCTGTACAGCGCCGTATCATGCAGTCTATGAAAGATTTAGATGATGGACGCTATAATAAAGTTGCGAATCTCGTCGGACATACCATGCAATACCATCCGCATGGAGATGCGAGTATTGCAGATGCCATGGTACAATTAGGGCAAAAAGAACTACTCATTGACATGCAGGGAAACTGGGGGAATATTCTTACCGGCGACCGTGCTGCTGCCTCACGTTATATCGAAGCCAGGCTTTCAAAGTTTGCTTTAGAAGTTGTTTTCAATCCAAAAACCACAGAATGGCAATCATCATATGATGGTCGACGTAAAGAGCCCATTGATCTGCCTGTAAAGTTTCCCTTGTTGTTAGCGCAAGGTGCCGAAGGGATTGCTGTTGGTCTTTCTACAAAAATACTGCCGCATAACTTTAATGAGCTAATAGATGCTTCTGTAAAGCATTTAAAAGGGCGTAATTTTAACTTGATTCCCGATTTTTTAACAGGGGGTATAGCAGACGTTACAAATTATAATGATGGCCTTCGTGGCGGAAAAGTTAGAGTGCGGGCAAAGATAGCTCAATTAGAAAAGAATATATTAGTAATCAATGAAATACCTTTCTCTACTACAACATCTACTTTAATAGATTCTGTCATTAAAGCCAACGAAAAAGGAAAGATTAAAATTAAGCGTATCGAAGATAATACGGCGGCAAATGTTGAAATTTTAATCCATTTACCAAGCGGTGTTTCTCCTGATAAAACAATTGATGCTTTATACGCATTCACCAACTGCGAACAGTCAATTTCACCATTATCATGTATCATTGAAAACAATAAGCCAATCTTCATTGGCGTCACAGAAATGCTTCGTAGATCGACCGATCATACGGTTGATTTACTTAAACAAGAACTAGAAATTCAGCTTACTGAACTCGAAGAACAATGGCATTTTGCTTCGTTAGAGCGTATTTTCATAGAGAATAGGATCTATCGTGACATTGAGGAAGAAGAAACCTGGAAAGGCGTTATTAAGGCCATAGACACAGGTTTAAAACCGCATATCAAGCACTTAAAACGTGCCGTCACAGAAGAAGATATTGTACGTTTAACAGAAATCAGAATAAAGAAGATCTCTAAATTCGATATTGACAAGGCAAAACAATATATTGAGAGTCTTGAAGAGAAAATTGAGCAGGTAAAACATCATTTAGCCAACCTCATAGAATTTGCCATTAATTACTTTAAAAATTTAAAGACTAAATACGGTAAAGGAAAAGAACGCCAAACTGAAATACGCATATTTGAAGATATCGTAGCTTCGAAAGTTGCGATGAAAAATGCAAAATTGTATGTCAATCGTGAAGAAGGCTTTATAGGCTCTTCCTTACGCAGAGATGAATTCGTGACTGACTGTTCTGATATTGATGATATCATCGTCTTTAGAGAAGATGGTAAAATGCTTGTTACAAAGCTAGATTCGAAGACTTTTGTCGGTAAAAACATTAGCCATATTGCCGTTTTCAAAAAAGGAGACAAACGTACTATTTACAACATGATCTACAAAGATGGTAAAGGCGGACCTACCTATATGAAACGTTTTGCAGTGACCGGGGTTACTCGGGATAAAGAATATGACCTTACCGCAGGTAATAAGCTCTCCAAAATAGTATACTTTTCAGCAAATCCAAATGGTGAGGCAGAAGTGGTCAGTATTCACTTAAGAGCTGCGAGTACGATTAAAAAACTAAAATGGGATATAGACTTTGCAGATCTTGCTATCAAGGGTCGCGGTAGTCGTGGTAATACAGTCACAAAGTATACTGTAAAGAAAATAGAACTCAAAGAAAAAGGTATTTCTACCTTAAAACCACGCAAAATATGGTTTGACGATACTGTACAACGTCTCAATGTAGATGCTAGAGGTGAGTTGTTAGGTGAATTTACGGCAGAAGACAGACTCCTCATAATTTCACAAGCCGGTATTGTAAAAACAATTCGTCCAGAACTCTCTGCACATTTCGACAATGATATGATTGTACTTGAAAAATGGATTCCTAACAAACCGATTTCCGCTGTACATTTTGATGGCAATAAAGCATGCTATTACGTGAAACGATTTATGATAGACAACCCTAATAAAGAAGAGTCTTTTATTACCGATCATCCAAAATCGCAATTAGAAATTGTATCGACAGATTTTAGACCAATAGCTGAAATTATTTTCTCAAAACGCTCCTTAGAAAACGAAACGATTAATTTTGAAGAATTCATTTCAGTAAAAGGAATTAAAGCTGTTGGAAATCAATTTACTAAAGAAAAAATAAAACAGGTAAACATGTTAGACCCGTTGCCTTATGAAGAGCCCGAAGTGAATACAGTTGATGTTGTTGACGAAGAAGAAGTGAATGGAGATGATCTTGAAGATACAACAACTAAACCCAAAACGAAAAGCGACAAACAAAGTGAAAATGATGACGACGACGACGAAGGACAGATAACATTATTTTAATTTTGAAAGAAGTAATAACAGGTTTTCACATTTGTTTTAAATAACCTCAAAATGACAATTAAATACTATCGCCTTGAGAAGGTCATATTTGCTTAAGTGATATGAAATTGTCCTCTTGAGGTGACCTTAGGGTGTTTTATAATTGATTCAAATACGCCACTAATTGGGCTATTGCCCTACCTCGATGACTAATAACGCCTTTTACATCCATAGGCATTTCCGCAAACGAAATATTAGTACCCTCTGGTTTGAATATCGGATCATAGCCAAATCCTTGCTCTCCTTGTTTTTCACGAAGCATTTCGCCTTTACAAACCCCTTCAAAAAGATGTTGCTTCCCGCCTAAGTTCAATGCAATCACTGTTTTGAATTGAGCATCTCTATTTGTCATATTTTCAAGGTTTGTGAGTAATTTTAGCATATTGGCTTCGGCATTTGCTGGTTCACCGGCATAACGCGCTGAATAGACACCAGGAGCTCCATTAAGGGCTACTACTTCAAGGCCTGTATCATCTGCAAAGCAGTTATAACCGTACGTTTTGGTGATATAGTCTGCTTTTATAATAGCATTCCCTTCAAGGGTATTGGCCGTTTCTAAAATTTCTTCGGTACAATTAATGTCGTCGAGGCTTAAGAGTTGAATGCTTGCAGGCACTAATTGTTGTACTTCTTCTAACTTATGCAGATTGTGGGTAGCAAATACTATTTCCATGCTCAAAAATAGACAAAAAGCACTAACTACACTAGCCACTACACAATATATCGGTTAAAAAGACGATATTATAATATATCGGTAAATAAGCCGATATTATTGGATATCGGTGATAAAATCGATATCTTTGAATTAAACTCATAAAAATGGTAGCAGTACTTACTGGCGATATTATTAATTCTAAGCAGGGAAAAACGCCCGACTGGCTAAAGAATTTAAAAGAAACCTTGAACACTTTTGGTCAAGAACCTACGCAGTGGGAAATATATCGTGGAGATAGCTTTCAGTTAGAAACAAGCCCCTTGAAAGCTCTAGAGGCTGCGCTATTTATCAAAGCCAACATCAAAAAAGAGAAACATTTAGATGTACGAATTGCCATTGGAATTGGTGATAAGACCTATATCTCTGAGCAAATCACCACATCAAACGGTACCGCTTTTAGCAACTCTGGAGAGTGTTTTGATCGCTTAAAAAAAATGAATTTAGCTATTCAAACTCCTTGGCCAACATTCGATGAACAGATCAATTTACTCTTAGAATTGGCTTTACTAACCATCAATGGATGGTTACCAGCAACAGCTACTATAGTGAGTTTCGCTCTAGCACATCAAGAGCTCAATCAAAAACAATTGGCGAAAGCATTAAAAAAATCACAAAGTAGTATAAGTGAAGCTTTAAGTAGAGCTGGTTATGATGAACTTTTAAAAATGATTAATTCATATAAAAAAAATCTAAAACAACTATGTTAAGTCCACTTCTTATCAAGCTATTCTTAGCACATTTCATTGGTGATTTCTTATTTCAATCAGATGCTTGGGTACACGATAAAAAAGAGAAAAAAATACGTTCTAAATATTTATATTGGCATATAGGTATTCATTTAGTGGCCCTGCTCATCTTACTTCAGTTTCAATTGATACCAGCAGTGCTCATCATTGTGATTTCGCATTTCGCTATCGATGTGCTTAAAATATATCTTTCAAACGCTCAAAACAGTCGCTTGCTATTCATTATAGATCAAATAGCGCATATATTAGTACTCATAGGCGTCGCCTATTACTACGCCCCTTTCACAATAGATCTCGATGTTATTTACGCTCCTAAAGTAGTGTTATTTGTCACATTTTTAATTTTGGTGACCTATGTACTTTCTGTCATTATCAAACTTCTTATTGCGCCTTGGGATGCACAAATAAATACCGATCAAAAGTCGATCGATGGCGCTGGTAAATATATTGGTATTTTAGAGCGTTTGCTCGTTTTTACCTTTATCATATTGCAGATTTGGTCTGCAGTGGGGTTTTTACTCGCGGCCAAATCAGTCTTTCGATTTGGGGATCTCACTGGTGGAAAAGACCGAAAACTCACCGAATATGTGCTTATTGGGACGCTATTAAGCTTTGGACTTGCGATCATGTTGGGTTTAATTTATAATGCATTGGTCGTTACACTGCCCTAAAAGCATTGATTGTATATCTGTATAGAAAAGGCTATTTTAGTTGCTTATAAATTAACAAACGCTTCTTTCATGTACTCAGGCAAACATTATTCCTTACTCGGCACACTTAAATGGAGTAAGAAGTTCATCTTTTATTTTATCATCATCGCTACCATTCCGGTGGTTTTATATCAAGTATTTGATTTTAAATGGCTAGTCATTCCTTGGCAACCGATATCGGTTATTGGTATTGCTGTAGCCTTTTATTTAGGCTTTAAAAACAACTCTAGTTATGAGCGTCTTTGGGAAGCACGTAAAATATGGGGTGGTATTGTCAATGCTTCGCGAACCTTTACAGTGATGTCTCGTGACTTTATCGGGAATCATTTTTCAAGTATCAAACTACCCGAAGACTCGCTACTTAGTATCCATAAAACAGTGGTGCATTGCCATGTAGCTTGGCTCCATGCTCTCACCTACCAACTCCGTGAAAAACGTCCTTGGGAACACAATGACAAAAAAAGTGAACAAATGCGTAAAGCAGCCGGAATCCATCCTGATGATGCTCATTTTGAGAAGTTGAAGGAGTATTTATCAGAAACGGACTATAACTATATGATGAGTAAAGGCAATAAAGCCTCACACCTATTGAGTATACAATCGAGTTATTTCAAGGCCTTACGCGAAAAAAACTTGATAGATGATTTTAGACATATGGAATTGGCCAATATGATCAAAGAATTTTACACTTTACAAGGTCAATCTGAACGTATTAAAAACTTCCCATTTCCGAGACAATACGCTACCGTAAATCTATTTTTTGTATGGATTTTTATCATTTTGCTCCCTTTCGGGATGCTCAATATCGTGTCAGGCATGAGTAATCCGCTATTTATTTGGCTTACCATTCCGTTATCTGTTTTAGTATCGTGGGTCTTTATTATGATGGAACTCATTGGAGATTATAGTGAAAACCCCTTTGAAGGCTTATACAATGATGTGCCCATTACCTCCTTGGCGCGCAGCATTGAAATAGACATTCGTCAAATGCTTGAAGAAACGGACTTGCCTGAACCGCCAGCACCGTTGCTGTTTGATGGTCAAGAATTGACGTTGTAGTTTGTCATTGGTTTGAATCTTAAGAAACATTTTCAGAATATTAGACAGATCCTTACGTGTTTAACCTAAAAGCTCAGAAAGACTTTCTTTATCAACACTTATTCACAATCCTTGTGTATTGCTATAAGAATTAGGACTTTTAGCCTACAAAAATTGATCAAAATACATAATCACATATGGAAATTTTAGGAATTGATGTTGGAGGCACTGGCATCAAAGGTGCTATTGTCAATGTAGAAACCGGAACCTTAGTAAGTGAAAAACATCGTGTTCCTACGCCTGCAGGTGCGAAACCAGCCGATGTGGCTGATGAAGTAGCTGAGTTAGTTGCACATTTTAACTGGAAAGGCGAAGTAGGTTGTGGGTTTCCAGCAATTATAGCCCACGGGGTAGCGCTTTCTAGTGGTAATATTGATAAAAGCTGGCGAGGGACCAACGTAGAACAACTATTCAGTGAACGTACAGGGCTCGATTTTAAAGTAGCCAATGATGCAGATGTGGCCAGTATTGCTGAAATGCATTTTGGGGCTGGTAAAGGCAAAGATGGTACGGTCATCACCATAACCGTTGGTACCGGTTTAGGTTCTGGCTTGTTTTGTGATGGTGTATTGGTGCCGAATGTAGAATTAGGCGTGATTCCGTATAAAAAATACAAACGTATTGAGCACTATGCGGCCGACTCCGCTCGTAAACGTGGTAATTTAACCTACGAAGAATGGGGCAAACGCTTCAATAAATTTTTAAAATTAATAGAATTGATGTTTTCTCCCGATCTGATTATTATTGGTGGTGGGCAATCCAAAAAAATGGATCGATTTAAAGATGAATTGACCGTTAAAGTACCTGTGGTACCTGCTCAATTTGAAAATAATGCGGGTATCGTCGGAGCTGCTTTAGGTGTCGTAGAAAAAAGTATTCATTAATAAATATATTGTATATTAAATATTTTAATATCAATTACTTATAATTACTTACTTCATGTTTCACTTTTAATTTTTTATTCATCATGAAGTATTTTCCTTGGCAGACTAACTTTTTTTCGCCACCGAGGCAACATGCGCAAAAATGAATAGAAAAATATTTAGTTTTAAAAATAGTATCTTCGACTAACCCAACAACCAAACCGTCATGACTACCCCCAAGAAAGCGAATTTTTGGTTAGATCTTTTAAGTCAGTTGGTCGATGTGTTTTTTAAAAGTTCGCGTAATAAAGCAAGAACCTGGCATCAGCATGTGGTGCCTTATGAAGACCGCTGGGCGGTGCGGCGCGAAGGCAATAAAAGAATCACATCGAAACACAACTACCAAGACACAGCTATTAGAAAAGCCAAGCGCCTTGCTAAAAAGCATAAAGCCGATGTTATCATTCATCGAAAAGATGGAACGATACGGGATCGGATTAACTATGATTAACTAGTCGTTAAGAAAAAGAGACTTATGTGTTGATTAAAAATTCATATTCACTGTAATGTTATTTTTAGTCCTAAAATTCCCACCAACCCGAACCTACTTGGTCTAAATTTCCTAATTCGATAGGTTCCCCAATGACAGGTGTTATCAAGTCTACCCCGAGTTCTTTTGCTTTTTTTGAAATGCGCTCTACAGGGTCTGTCCAGCTATGTCGCGCTAGTTTAAAAGCCCCCCAATGAATAGGCATGATGGTTTTTGCTTGGAGATCAGCACCCGCTTGTGCCGTTTCTTCTGGAAACATATGTACTGTTGGCCATAGCTTGTTGTATTGACCACATTCTAACATGGCAAAATCGAAAGGGCCATACTTCGATCCTATTTCTTTAAAATGATTGGCATAGCCACTATCACCACTAAAAAAGATGTTTTCGGTGGCCGATTGTAGGATCCATGAACACCATAGAGTTTTCGCTCTGTCTGAGAGACCTCTCCCCGAAAAATGCTGGGCTGGCGCCGCCCGAAACACCAAATCATCTAAAACAACTTCTTGCCACCAATCTAATTCGGTAATCCGTGCTGCGTCAACACCCCAAGCTTCTAAGTGTACGCTGACACCTAAAGGCACATAAAATGTGGTTACTTTGTCTTTTAATTTCTGAATAGAACCATAATCTAAATGATCATAGTGATCATGCGAAATCAAGACAGCATCTATCTGTGGTAATTTCTCTATAGCGATGGGTAATTCTTTGCTAAACCGCTTCACACCAAGGAATGGATGTGGCGCTGGTACATCGCCAAACATGGGGTCTATCAAGATGTTTTTGTTGTTCATTTGCACTAAAAAAGCCGAGTGCCCAAACCAAACGAGACGGGTCTTGTTTTTGTAATTAACAATATTCAAGGAATCTATTTTCTGGACTTCAATATTTTTTGATGGCTTAGTGTCAGCATCAGCAGATAACATCCCTTTCATTGCCTTGAATATATCGCCACGGCTCATATCCATGGTTACATTGCCTCTATTGATAAATATGCCGTCTTTGTAGTTCTTTGACTTCTCATATACTACTTGTTGCTCTTTGGTCGCCTTTCCGCCAAACTGGGGACTTAAATTCACAAATAATACAATAACTATCACTAGTACTCCGAGTCCTATTACAAGTCCGACCATTATCTTTTTTATTTCTTTTAAAATCCTTTTTTTCATATAAGATTTGTGCTGATTAAGCTTTTAGCTTTTGCTTCAAATATAGGGGAATTGTAGGGCCTGATACATATTTTCGAAACACTGTGATTTTTTGTGATGATTACAGACTAATACAGTGTAATCATTAATTTAACTTCATGAAACAGTCTGAAACTATCTTTCAAAATTTATTACGTAAGTTCTTTAAATTTCACAAACGTGAAGTAAAAGAGTTCAATGTTATCTTAGGCATAAAACCAAGTAACTCCTCTAAAAAGTGTTAGGTTTTAACTGAAGGGCTGTGCTAAGTTCCACGCTGCTGCAATCTTATTAATAAGTTGTTTTTCGTTTTTAATAGTCTCACCATCAGCGTCTGCCAATATCACCAAGTCATTCAACAGGACCTGAGCAAAATCGTTGCTAAACCATGATTGTACTTTCATATACGCAGTTAAGTCAAAGACTTCTTTCTTCAAGAAGGTGTTCATCTTTCCTTGTGGAGCCGTTTCGCCTATAGCATCATAGCGTTCGAAAGTCATATTGAATTTTTCCAAAATTTCATCGCGTGTAAACGGCTTTTTATCAAAATTAAATGTAGCAACCAAACCCTCTGCGCGTTCTAGGATACTTGAAATTTCTGTTTCCGTTAAATAGTGGTCGGTTACTTCGGCACTTGCCAGTAGCAGAAAGAGACTACAGTCTAGCCAGTCTTGGTTTTTTATTTTCATAATGTCAAATTTATTGTTTTTTAAGGGATTCTTTCCTTTTTTTTGTTGTTAAAACTAGATTCGGCATCAAGTGCGGAATGAAAGTAATACGTCTCCTAAGGACATGGAACATATGCTTAGGATCTGGTTTAAGGTATAGCGATTATCTTCGGGTTGATTCGTAAATGTTGATTAAATAATTTTTAAGATGACTTGCACATTTGGGGAAATATCTTTATTTTCTTGGCGTTTGTTCTTTATGGCATAAAAATTGCCTTGACTATCTAAAATATATATTATGAAAAAAATTAGTATCCTACTGTCGTTCTTTGTTGTATTGTTTATTTCTTGTGAAGGTGAACAAGGCCCTCCTGGATTTGATGGATTCGATGGTGCCGATGGTGCCGATGGGCTTATCGGAAGTATCTTTGAAGCAGAAATTACATTTAACAATGGTAATGATTTCCAGGAACTGGTAGATTTTCCAGTTTCCATCGACGTATTCGATACCGACATAGTCATCGCATACGTTCTGACTGGTATAGATAACGACACTGATATCTGGGAACCACTTCCACAAACGCTTTTCTTTGGATCAGATATTTTACTGTACGGCTACGACTATACGGTTTCTAATATTCGATTCTTTTTAGATGGAACCGTAAACTTTGCCGGATTAGACCCACTTTTTACGGATAATGTCATTTTTAGAGTCGCCATTATTCCTGCTGATTTAGCCACTAAAATCAATACTTCAGATTTAAATGAAGTGATGGGTGCGCTCAATGTAGAAAAGGTGGAACGAGTTCAATAAGATTGATTAAGGATCATTGGAATAGATTGTGATGTCCCCACCCCGAAGTTTCGGGTTCGGGGCACTCACAATGAGGGCAGTTAATGATGAATCAGTACTATTTAAAAACCATCAACTTCCATTACTTCTCCTACTTCTAATTGAAGTCTAATTTCACCGACTCTAACACGCACCAACCGTAAGGTAGGAAACCCCACCGCAGCCGTCATTTTACGTACTTGCCGAAACTTGCCTTCGGTCAATACTACCCCAACCCAACTCGTAGGGCCATGACGAGCATCACGCACGTTGCGTTCTGCAATGGGATAGTCTGATAATGAGATCACCGGAAAAGCTTTACAAGGTTTTGTGGTATACTTGTTGCCGTCAAGACCAATTTCAACACCCTGTTGTAATGCTTCAATTGCATGTGTATCGATCAAACCATCTACTTGTACATAATATTCTTTTTCTACGGTTTTACTACGGACCTTTTCACTGACTTTACCGTCTGTAGTCAGTAACAACAGGCCTTCTGAAGTTTCATCTAAGCGCCCAATCGCCATGGTGCTCTGCGGAAACTCATGCAAAACTCCTAACAAACGTTTATTTTTTCTGCGCGTTTGATTATTTATAAACTGACTCAAATAGCCATAGGGCTTGTGTAATATAAAATGATGGTGCTTGCTTTTTTTCATTGGCTCTTGCTAGAACAATAGTAGTATTTTTACCTAAGAAAATAGCGCAGAAAGCTAAAAATTGCTTAATTTTAACCCTCAAAAATCAATTATAATCAACTTATGAACTTCATTAAAAAAATGGGTATTGGTTATTTCCTAATGCTCATACTTTGTGTAATTATTATCATCGTAGCTGAATATATGTTCATCAGTGGAGATCAAATGCACGGAATTTTTCTTGGGCTATGGGCACCCATGCTAGTAGGTATTATGATCTTCTTTAAACTGACGGAAAATGGAAGCAAATAATGTCGTACTGTATTTCTCGATTTTTGTAGGGGCCTGTGTCTTCTTATGGATTCTTTTTATCATCTGGTCTTACAATGAGATTAGCAAATAATCCATGGCCAAAAAAGGACGCGAAAAAAATACAAAAAACAAGGCAAAACACAATAAGTTACTGAACCGTAAAAAGAAGAAATTAAAAACGGAAAAGGAACTCCGAGCCGATCGATTAAAGGCCATTATTAAAAAAGCGAATGAACAGCAATAAGAACAAATTCGTATGATCAAAGGTCTTCGCATATTACTCATTGCCTTTTTTTTATTTGCAGGAAGCTATCATTTCATCAATCCTAGTTTCTATTTTGATCAGATTCCAGATTATTTCTCGAATAAATTACTCATCAATTATACCGCAGGTAGTATCGAAATTTTATTAGCCGTTGGTGTGGCCATCAAAAAAACAAGGTTTTGGGCTGTTATCGGTATCCTCTTACTAATGTTGGCCTTTGTACCCACACATTGGTTGGTAATTCAAAAAAATGGATGTATTCCTACAGCCTATTGTGTGCCGTTGTGGTTGGCATGGGTGCGGTTATTAATCTTACAACCGTTGTTTATGTTGTGGGCATGGAGTGTTCGAAAGTAATTATCATCCTAAACTTTTATTCTAAAAGCGCAAGGATGTGTTCATCTTCCTGACACTATTTCTGAGTATACTATACAAATTTAATGAAATACAAATCAAACATATTGTTACGTCGTTACATTCCTCACAATGAAGGAAACAGAATGTCATTCTGAGCCCGTAGAGCGTGAGAATCTTTCAGATTGGGACTAAAATCAAACAACTTGTTACGACCTCCGATCCGAAGTCTCGAAGTCTCGAAGTCTCGAAGTCAAAATAATGAGTTTAACTAATTATTCAGCACTTCTCAACAAAGCATTCTGCTCCTCCATTAACTCTTTTAAATTTGAAAGCAACTCAATATCTTTTGGCGTGGCAACGGTTTCGTCTTTGGTGTCTTGTGCTTTGACGCGCAGACGATTCATAGCTTTAACGACTAAGAATACAGTGAGACCGACAATCAAAAAATCTAAAGAGGTTTCAAACAAAGTACCATATTCTACGGCAACTTGACTTGTAGTCACTGTACCTTCAGCATCGATTACTGCTTCGCGCATAATATATTTTTGGTCTTGAAAATCGAGTCCGTCAGTCATCAGTGTCAACGGTGGCATAATCACCTTTTGTACCAAGACATTAATCACCTTATTAAAAGCAGCACCAATAATAATACCGATGGCCATATCCATCATATTTCCTTTGACGGCAAACTCCTTAAATTCTTTGAGTAATTTCATATATTCTAATTTTTAGTAAGACAAATGTATCTGATATCATGAAATTAGCCAATAGATTTCTCGATTTTAATATATCGGAACATTACAGGACCTTAGGATGCTAGCTATATAATACCACTTTATATGCAAATTTTATTCTCTAAAAAAGAGTTCGAAATGCTTGGTTTGCAAACACACAGGAACGATCAAATACGGTAAAAATAACATTGCCAACAGAAAACGGGTTCATTAAGCAAAAAATAAGATTTACGTATATGTTAAGCACTAAAAAAGCACCTCCGTCGAGGTGCTTTTGTTTTAGCTAAATGCAAGTTTCAATACGCAAGGCATCCTCCAAGACGCTCACAGGTGTATATTCACTTACGATGATAAAACACCTATGTTTTAAAAACTCCTACCCTTTCCTATGAAAAAAAAAGTAATAACAAGAGAACCTACTCATGATGATAGGGCTCATTTTTAAGAATAGTAAAAGATCGGTATAATTGCTCTACCATCAAAAGACGAATCATTTGGTGTGAAAAGGTCATTTTAGAAAGTGCTACTTTGCCTTGTGCTTTTTTATAGACGGCGTCAGAAAACCCGTAGGGCCCTCCAATGACAAAAACCAATCGTTTGATACCACTATTCATTTTTTTTTGAAGAAATCGAGAAAACTCGACTGAACGAAATATATGCCCTCTTTCATCGAGCAACAATAATTGATCGGTGGCAGTTAATTCTTTTATAATGAATGTGCCTTCTTTTTCTTTTTGCTCGTTTTCTGATAAATTCTTCGTGTTTTTAAGGTCAGGTAACACCTTCAATTCAAAATTTATATAATGTGATAATCGTTTTTCATAGACTTCTATGAGCTGTATTAAATGTTTATCATCGGTTTTACCGATGGCAAGGAGTTTTATTTTCACACGTCAATAGTTTATTAATGCACGCTTTAAATGCAAATTATAAAATTAAGAACGTGTTTAAAGACTCGCTATACACGTTTTTGCATCAAAAGCTCTAAAAAAATCTTTAAAAGAATTTTTTAAAATTTATAAATGCTCGTTTCATCTCAAAAATATAAAACTTATTTTTGCTTTACAAATTCTATAGCATGATTAGTCAACAACAATTTGGAAAAGAACTCAAACTCATCATCAGCAATGCCATTCGTGAAGATGTAGGTGATGGCGACCATAGTTCTTTGGCTTGTATACCAGCCGAAGCTCAAGGCAAAGCAAAACTTCTCGTCAAAGATGAAGGAATTATTGCCGGTGTTTCATTCGCAAAACAAGTATTTCAGTATGTTGATGCCAACCTTGTTATTGAAACATTGATTGAAGATGGAGCCGCTGTAAACTATGGCGATATTGTTTTTTATGTCGAAGGGAGTTCACAAGCCATTTTGAAGGCAGAACGGCTTGTACTCAATGCCATGCAACGGATGAGTGCTATTGCAACTAAAACACGTGCTTTTATGGATTTGCTTGAAGGCACATCAACCAAAATTTTAGATACGCGTAAAACAACACCCGGAATTCGTGCTCTAGAAAAATGGGCCGTAAAAATTGGTGGTGGCGAGAATCATCGTTTTGCCTTATATGATATGATCATGTTGAAAGATAACCACATCGATTTTGCAGGTGGTATTACTAAAGCTATTACAAAGACACAACAGTATTTAAAAGATACTGATCGTGATTTAAAGATTATTGTAGAAGCTCGTAACCTGACAGAAATTGAGGAAATTCTGCAAACTGAAGGTGTTTATCGCATTTTGATCGACAATTTTAATTATGACGATACTCGTAAAGCCGTTGCGATGATTGGAGATCAGTGTTTGACAGAATCTTCTGGAGGCATCAACGAAAGCACCCTGAGAGCCTATGCCGATTGTGGAGTCGATTTTATCTCGTCAGGTGCCTTAACACATTCTGTGTACAATATGGATTTAAGCTTAAAAGCAGTATAATGTAATTGTCAGGTATCAGTCTAAGCTAATAGTAACTAGCTAAAAACTATATACCAAACAACTACTTCTGACTTTCCTTCAGCATTGGCACAAAACGAAATTCACCATATTCATGCTTTTCAAATTCTTTTTGTCCTTTACGGATGAATGCCGTCATGACCTGTACTTCATCTCCTACCGGAATCACTAGTATCCCTCCTATTTTTAATTGTGCTAGCAAAGGTGCTGGTACAAAAGGAGCTCCGGCAGTAACGATGATCTTATCGAAAGGCGCAAATTCTGGCCATCCTTTATAGCCATCGCCAAAATTTAACTTTTTAGCCACATAACCGACTTTTGGGAGAGATTTTCGAGTCAGTTCATACAATTCTTTTTGACGTTCTATACTGTATACTTCCGCCTTGAGCTCTATCAATACCGCAGTTTGATACCCAGAGCCTGTACCGATCTCTAATACTTTATCTCCCTTTTTTATAGCTAACAATTCTGTTTGAAAAGCAACCGTATACGGCTGAGAAATGGTTTGGCTAGCCGCTATAGGAAAGGCCTTATCTTGATATGCAAAATCGATAAATCCAGAATCCATAAACAAATGCCTTGGAATTTTCCCGATCGCAGCTAATACCCTTTCATCGGTAATCCCTTTCTTTTTTATCGTTTCAACTAACTGATTTCTAAGTCCTTTATGTTTTGGTAAATCTTTCATGGAGTAAAATCAAATTACGGAAATATTTTAGTAAAAAAGTAACTTAATATCTGTTATTTCTTACCTTTGACAAAAATCATTTTTCATGTTAAAAGTTGGTGTTTTAGGCGCGGGTCATCTAGGCAAGATTCATTTGAAATTATTGCAACAATCTACAGAATACGATCTCATTGGTTTTTACGATCCGAGTGAGGAAAATGCGAAAAAGGTCGCTACAGAATTTGGGTACAAAGCATTCGATTCAATTACCGCACTCATTGATGCCGTTGAAGTCGTTGACATTGTAACACCTACCCTATCACATTTTGAATGTGCTAAAGAGGCCATCGCTAAAGGAAAACATATTTTTATTGAAAAACCTATCACGAATACCGTTTCCGAGGCAGAAGCAATTAAGACTTTGGCCAGCAAATATCATGTGCAAGGTCAGGTAGGTCATGTAGAGCGCTTTAACCCAGCCTTTACCGCTGTAAAAGATATGATTAACAACCCTATGTTTATCGAAACCCACCGTTTGGCTGAATTCAATCCGAGAGGTACCGATGTTCCAGTCGTATTAGACTTAATGATACACGATATTGACATTATTTTAAGTGTAGTCAACTCTAAAGTAAAAAGTATCAGTGCCAGTGGTGTAGCAGTTATTAGTGACACACCTGATATCGCCAATGCGCGTATTGAATTTCAAAATGGCTGTGTAGCTAATTTAACGGCAAGTAGAATTTCATTAAAGAATATGCGTAAAACACGTTTCTTTCAAAAAGACGCCTATGTTTCAGTTGATTTTTTAGAAAAGAAATCTGAAGTCGTCAAAATGAAAGACGTTCCTGAAAATCCTGATGCATATGCAATGATCTTACAGAATGCTGAAGGTGTAAAAAAGCAAATTTACTTTGAAAACCCAACTATAACTGAAAATAACGCTATTTTGGATGAATTGGAAACTTTTGCAGATGCTATCGTAAATGGTACCACTCCAGTTGTAACCTTAAGTCAAGGTGCGAATGCTTTACGTGTCGCACAGCAAATCATCGATTGTTTTTAAATAAGTTTGCATAAGGTCACTTTTCGCTTAAAACACTAATATTCAACATATTCCATTTTACATGGGAATAAAAAAATAAATAAACACAATGAAAAATGTAGCAGTAATTGGAGCGGGTACGATGGGTAACGGAATTGCCCACACTTTTGCACAATTTGGATATAAAGTGCAGTTAATAGACATCTCACAAGCTTCCCTTGACAAAGGCATTGCAACTATTACAAAAAACCTCGATAGGATGGTGACTAAAGAGCGTATTAGTGCAAACGACAAGCAAGAAACGTTGGGCAATATCCAAACTTTTACAAGTATAAAAGAAGGTGTGCAATACGCTGGTCTGGTCGTTGAGGCTGCTACTGAAAATATAGACTTAAAACTTAAAATCTTTAAAGAATTAGATCAAGTTTGCCCTGATAATACGATTTTAGCAAGTAATACCTCTTCTATCTCTATCACTAAAATAGCTTCCGTAACATCAAGACCAGAAATGGTCATTGGTATGCACTTTATGAATCCGGTACCGATTATGAAATTAGTAGAAATCATCCGTGGTTATTCTACTTCTGATGAAAGCACGAATACTATTATGGAACTTTCTCGCTCCTTAAAGAAAGTACCCGTTGAAGTGAATGACTACCCAGGTTTTATTGCAAACCGAATTTTGATGCCCATGTTAAATGAAGCAATCTATTCGTTATATGAAGGCGTTGCTGGTGTTTATGAAATTGATACTGTTATGAAATTAGGCATGGCACACCCAATGGGGCCCTTACAACTGGCTGACTTTATTGGATTGGATGTATGCCTATCAATTTTACACGTATTGCATGACGGTTTTGGAAATCCAAAATATGCTCCTTGCCCTCTGTTAGTAAATATGGTCACAGCAGGAAAATTAGGTGTGAAGTCTGGTGAAGGGTTTTATGATTATAGCGAAAGTAGAAAAGCAGAGAAAATAGCGCAACAGTTTTCTTAAACTATGTTTCGAACGATCGTCATATTTCTATTGACTTTTTTGGTTTCAGTTTCTACAAACTTTTCAATAAAATATATTTCTTTTGGAGTTTCAAATTTAGATAAGGTCTTTATGTTTTTTATGCTATTCAGCATTGTATTGTTCCCTTTTTTAGATTCTACCACCAGTATGAGTTTTTCACCTAAAAGTTCATCAGGTAATGAGCCCACAAAAAAGCGTTCGTCAATTACACTGGCCAATTTTTCCTCAATTTGCTCAGGAATCAACTTTACACCACCCGAATTGATAATAGTATCATAGCGACCCAACCATTTAAAGGTGCTTCCAGATACGACCTCTACAAGATCATTTGTAAGAACTAGAGCATCAGCACGCGTTGGAGCATCAATGACTAAACAGCCTCGTTTATCTGTTGAGATCTGTATCTTTGGTAGTATCGTATACAAGGACCTTTCGAATCCACTCAAGGTGACATCCTCGTAGTTATTGAGTTTTTTAATAGCAATATGAGTGCTAGTTTCTGTCATACCGTAGGTCGCAAAGATAAGTGTAGTCGATCCGCTTATTTTTTGCTGTAAATCATTAGAGATTGTACCTCCACCTACAATTAATTTTTTAACCTTCCGTAGCTTATCATATGAATTGTATACTTGTAAGGGTATCATAGCTGAAAAATCATATACTTTTTCTATATGCTCTAAAGGGTTAGAACTTGCCTCAACGATATCTACATGCCACCCGAGTACCAAAGCTCTAACTAACATCATTTTACCAGCAATATAATCGGTTGACAGGCATAGCAGGGCATTAGTGCCTTCAGCCAACTCAAAATAGCTACCCGTAGCCGTCGCACTATTGCACATATAGATTTTTTTTAATCGTATCTGCTTAGGTATTCCCGTAGAACCTGATGTTTGAACCACTACATAATCATGATTATCAAACCAAGTCACTAAAAAAGAAAATACACTAGATGAAATTGTTTTTGAGTAGGATATCAATTCTTGAACTGAGTTGAATTTTTTTCCATTCAGGGAAAATTCATTATGAAAATTTAGATGCTTCATGGCGTTCAGAATGACATTAGTATTCTTTTTCTAAAACAGGACTTTCAATTTTACCGGTTAACTTTTCTTGCCAGTTTGTCCATCCATACTTTTTAGAGAAAATGTATACTAGAGCTGGATAAATTATTAAGAGTGGTACAAATGTCAGCCATCCCATTGTGGGTTCAGAGGTATCAATAAACAAGGCATCCGTTTGAAAAACTGTCCAATCAGTTGTGACAAAAATTGCGGCTACAATATTATTGGCGGCATGCAGTCCCAAAGCAAGTTCGGCACCCTCATCCATTAAGGTCGTAATACCAAAGAATAAACCTGTACCAATATAAAATACCAGCAGCCCATAGCCCAGTTTTTCAACTTCAGGATTAAAGCCATGTAACATTCCAAAAATAATGGAAGTCACTAATAACGGAAACCATCTATTCTTAACTAAAATACCAATGCCTTGCATTAAATATCCTCGAAACAAATACTCCTCTAAACTGGTTTGTAAAGGAATAAATACTAAAGAAATTAATACCAAAAATAAAAAGGGAATCGGTTTGAAATTCCATACTAAATCTTCTGGTGCTAAATAATAACCTATACCCAATAAAAAAATACTGATACCAAACCAAAGTATGAAAGCAAAAAGAATGCGTCTCCAATCAATTTTAGCCCTACTTGTTGTTAAACTTATAACAGACCTTTCATGTAACAATTTTACAAAACCAAATAGAAACAACAGCAGCAATGCAAAAGGAATTAAATTTTTCAATAAAAAAAGATTTTTATTGCCCTCAAAATTTGCCATTTCTTTCATTGATGCTTCAAAGAGCTCAGGCAGCATCAAAAAGACAAAAATGTTCAATAAAAATGGTGACATCACAATTAATATCGTGATGAGGTAACGCCACCAATCATTCTTTCCTTTATATGCTTGTTGTATAAAATTCATTTTTAAAGATAATTTGGACGTCTAAAATACAGTTTTACAGAGTGATATTCCATTTTAATTCGGGCCTATAATGTAATTGGCCGTTTTCAACAAGCAAAGGAGAATCTATGTTATTGGTAAACAAACCTCCTGTTCCTAAGCCCTGAGGCATTGAGGTCTTTAAATGATAGGTAAATTGTGCAATGGCATTTAAGCCTATGTTACTTTCTAACGCAGACGTTATCCACCAACCCATATTGTGCGCCTTCGATAGTGATATCCACTCTTCGCTTCCGCCGACCCCCCCTATAAGACTAGGCTTTAGAATGATATATTGGGGTTTAATAGTTGTGATTAATTTTTTCTTATTGGAATGGCTAAATACTCCAATCAACTCCTCATCTAAAGCAATTGGCAAAGGTGTTTTTGAACATAAGATTGCCATTTCTTGCCACTGCTTTGGTTTAATCGGTTGTTCTATAGAATGTAATTCGTACTCTGACAAGCGTTTTAATTTTTCGAGGGCTTGACTTGGTTTAAAAGCGCCATTTGCATCGACTCGTAGTGCTATTTCTTTAGATGAATATTCTTTGCGGATAGATTTAATAAGCGCTAATTCTGCATCAAAGTCTATGGCCCCAATTTTTAATTTTAGCGTCGTAAATCCTGCTGCGAGTTTTTTAGCAATCTGTTGCTTCATAAAAGCCTCACTTCCCATCCAAATCAAGCCATTGATGGCAATAGCATCTTCACCTCGAGTGAATTTTGAAGGATATATCTCAAAAGGCGTTGAACTTTGTAAGGATAAAAATGCTTGTTCAATCCCGAACTGTATCGACGGAAACTCATATAGTTCTTTTAGTAACGCATCTTTACCTAGTATCATATTTTTACATGCCCATTGTAGCTTTTCTTCATAATCAGGTCTATCATCGATACTCAAACCTCTGAATAAACCGCATTCTCCAAGTCCCTTTTTGCCGTTCTTTTCTAGGGTTAAAAAATAGGTTTCTTTAGTTCTTAAAATACCACGAGAAGTACCACTAGCCTGTTTAAAATTGAGAATGTATTTTTTGAAAGATGCCTTCATTTGCAAGTATAATATTGCAAATATATGCCTAAAAAAATGTAGAAAAACATGTTTATAATAAATTACTTTCAAAAACGCTTGCTAATACTATGAACTAAAATTACAGGCGAATTATAAAACCTGACCCAGCCCAAAAAGTATCGCAAAAAGAAACGTACTAAGTGCCAGTTTTTTAAGTTCTGGATCGAGCATTTTCGGGTCTCTATTTTTATAGACTGTAATTAGGTGCATTGTAATCGGTATGTACGCTATTATAAAAAGAAATTGAACGAAAGATTTGAAATGAAAAGTGACGTATAATAACGCTAATAAAAAAGCAGCTATAAGTAAATAATAATGGTAATATTTCGCAAATTCGTCTCCAATTTTCACAACTAATGTTCTTTTGTTAGCCTTTTCATCTGATATACGGTCTCGCATATTATTCAAATTCAACACGCCTATACTTAACATTCCCACGGAAGTGGCAGGCAAGAAAATGGTATACTCTAAGCTCTTGGTAAATAAAAAATAACTACCTGCAACACTTAACCATCCGAAAAATAAAAAGACGAAAATGTCACCATATCCGTTATATCCATAGGCTTTTTCACCCATCGTATATTTTATAGCAGCGGCAATACTCGCGAGACCAAATGCTAAAAACAAAAAGAAATAATTTAAATGCGTACGACCAAATGCAATATATAGTAATACGAGTGCTATTAAAAAAGTAATCAATCCTGTAATTTTGATAGCATTCAGCATTTCTTGAGGTGAAATGAGTCCACTTTGTAAGGCGCGTTGTGGCCCAACTCTATCGTCATTATCTGTTCCCTTTACGCCATCACCGTAGTCATTTGCGAAGTTTGAAAGTATCTGAAAGCCTATTGTAGTTATGAGCGCAAGAACACAGATCTGCCAGTTAAACATACCTTCGCTAGCAGCTAAAAAACTGCCCACGATAATTCCTGAAACAGATAAAGGCAAGGTACGCAAGCGTGCAGCTTTAATGAATGCCTTTAACATCGAGATTTTTTAGTTTAAATAATGTGTTTCTTCACTCAATTGAAGGGCTTCTTTTATGTTCACAGGCTGCCCATATGACTGGGCTATGACGAAGCAATCAGCAAATCCTAATCTTCGAAGATCTTCATTGAGGGTCTTTGCTTCAGCATACGTAATAAAATTACCCAAGGCATATTTATTTAATCCACCTTCTTTAAATTCTTTTAAATGGGCTAAATCATCAGAAAAAAGTTTTGCTTTAAAGTTGGCAAATGCACCTATTTGTACACTATATATAATGGTTTCACCATCCATGCCCATCATATCTCCATCTAAACCATCTAATGTTCCGAATGCATTAAATCTCTTTGAGTTCAGCGAATCTTGAATTGCTTTATTTTTCATGATGGTCTCTAAACTATCAGTATTTACCAAGGTTAAGTTATTTTTGAGTAAATACTTTTCATCAATGTTAGTATCCTTCCCTAAAAAAGACCAGATAAAAAGTAATAATAACAACAATCCGAAAACGCCTAGTATTGCTCTATGCTTTTTTAAAACTGAGGTGCTTTCTTCTTCTTCTTTTAAAAGGTTTGATAATTTACCGATGGTCTGATTTGCTTTATCTACCTCTTCGTAGATATTTACCAGGTTTTTGTCTTTAATGTAAGGCATTTTGAGTAGGAGTTTTTATAAATCTTGTGCGTTCGCTATAAGTTCAACAATATCTAAAACTTTCGTTTCTTCTTCTTTTTCTTTATTTTTTATACCATCGGTCATCATCGTGTTACAAAAAGGACACCCAGTTGCAATAATATCTGGCTTTATAGCCAAAGCTTCTTCTGTACGTTCTATGTTGATGTCTTTATTACCTTGTTCAGGTTCTTTAAACATTTGAGCTCCACCAGCACCACAACATAAACCATTGCTTTTACAGCGTCTCATTTCAATCAATTCGCCTTCTAGCTTTCTAATTAACTCACGTGGGGCTTCATAGACTTCATTGGCCCTCCCTAAATAACAAGGATCGTGAAATGTAATTCGTTTTCCTTTGTAACTACCTCCTTTTATAGTTATTCTTCCTTCATCTAGGAGTGTTTTTAAGAACTGGGTATGGTGCATGACTTCATATTTTCCTCCCAATTCTGGATACTCATTTTTAATAGTATTAAAACAATGCGGGCATGCAGTTACCACTTTTTTTATTTCATAAGCATTCATCACTTCAATATTCGTCATGGCTTGCATTTGAAACAAAAATTCATTTCCTGATCTTTTTGCTGGATCGCCAGTACAGCTTTCCTCGGTACCAAGTACCGCAAAATCTACATTAGCTTTGTTCAAAATTTTCACAAACGCCTTTGTAATTTTCTTCGCTCTATCATCAAAACTACCGGCACAACCCACCCAAAACAACACTTCAGGTTGTTTTCCTTGAGCCACCATTTCTGCCATTGTAGGTACATTCATATTAGTCTTCTCTTTTAAATTTTATTCGTGCCTACCGTCATCAAATACTTGAATAGTAACCTCTTTATCAACTAAATCGGTAAATTTACCTCTAAACCTCGTTGCTTTAACCAGATGATTATCGATCCAATGATAATTTCCTCCTCTAGGTTTACCCATTAATAAGCTATGGTATTTAAATCCATTTTCTCTTAACCAAATTTCAGTATACGTTCTATGCTCTTCGGTTCTCGAGGTAAAAAAACAGATAATATGACCTTCATCATACCATTTATTCAATCTGTCTAGAGCGTCAGGATATACTTTTGCCGTTAACATTCGTTCTGGCTCTTCATTAGGGATATCGTCACACACGGTACCGTCAATATCTATCAAATAATTCTTGATTCCGTCGGATAAGGCCGGACTTATCAAATTCCCTTTTTCGTCTTTAAGTTCTTCTAACTCTTTATTGAATTTATTCTTCATCTTTCCAATTTAATCTATCCATTTGATTGTATTGCCATGGAGCTCCGTTGTTTTCT
>RCND010000392.1_pt1 | contig 24469 bp, 25 predicted proteins | sample 2041351 | NCBI WGS metagenome assembly RCND01 (sample SAMN09708230, study PRJNA481090) | Marine sediment metagenome, whole genome shotgun sequencing project. | biome: marine sediment; feature: ocean; material: sediment; isolation source: Sewage treatment plant 12B marine sediment (STP12B) ... | reverse complement strand
GGGGACTGCTTCGAGGTGCTGGTATTATTGACCAGGAGAAGGCCAGGATTTCTGACAGGATTGTTAACTATCTACTCCACAGCTTTTCTTTTTTCAACTTATTCAATGCAAGGTCTTCCATCGGAGCCGTGCCCAGTTCAGCAGCAGTTACGCGCTTGTCAAGTTCCTGGTGACGGTTGTAAATCCGACGAAAGTCTTCATTATCTTTGATCAGTTCGTCCATTTTATTCTGCTGGTGTTCAAACATAGTATTACTCCTATACGAGATGAGTTACACGCAAAATCCGTGCGCAAGCATGCGAACCGGTTGCGGGTGGTTATGTAGTGAGGTATTGCGAAACAGGATGTAGCAAATATCAGGTAAGACCAGCGAGAGTCTTGAAGCCCTCGCTGCCATTAGTCGGAAACTCCGATTTTATAAGCAAGAATAACCATAGCGATAAGCTAACATTAGCGCAAAGTGAGGTCTCTGGCAAGTCCCAAATTCCAACGACTCAATTTACAGACACAAATATTCATGATTTGCTAGAAAACCACACCATGAAACATATCTCATTGATATCGTTAATTATCTAACAGGATAACATCCACGCGGCGATTACGTGCCCGGCCGTCTTCGTCATCATTACTGGCGATGGGAAAATCTTCCCCCATGCCCAGCGCCGATACGCGCTCACTGGCGACACCCAGACTTACCAATGCTTCACGCACAGCCTGTGCACGTTGTTCTGATAATAATAAATTTGCATCGGCGTCGCCCATGGAATCCGTATGGCCCTCTACGCGGATTTTCTTGTCCGGTTCGGTCTGCAACAAATCGACAACTTCTTCGAGACTGGAACGGCCACCTTCTACTAACTGGGCCTGACCGGATGCAAACAGGACGTCACCCAAAGTGACAACCACACCACTTTCTGTCTCCCGAAGTTGCAGGTTTTCCAATTGCCGGGTCAGCGATGTGACCTGCTGACTGGCAAGATCGGCTTCGCGACGGGCGAACTCGGCTTCTGATGCCCGGGAGTCAGCCAAACGACGTGCCTGGCCTGCTTCTTCGGCCGATAATCGGGCGGCACGTGCTGATTCAGCTTCCTTCTGTTGCGCAGTTTCCTTTTCTTCCATCGCACGTTGCGCCTCTTCTGAAGTAGTCGCAACCAGTAGCCTGGCCTCTTGGGCCTCCATACGCGCGTGATTTGCTTCCAACTGACTTGCCTGAATCAACATCTTGCTGTGTTCATCTTGAAGCCGGTCGAGGGTTTGCTCGTACTGCTCCCGCTCTGCCATGGTACGCGCGACCTGGATGCGGCGATCAGCCATATACACCAGGTAGGAGCGCTTTAGATCATCACCTACCGCCATTTCGGCTTTGCGTAAAGCGCGTTCAGCCGCCCCAAGTGCTTGTGGCGCATATCCTGCAAGCTCTGTGTTCGACTTCAGGTCGTCAAGCTCATCACGGACCCGTTCAAGCGCAAGATTTTTTTTAGGTGCTGCGGTACAGGCTGAAAGTAAAACCAGCATCAATATCAGTGAAATTCGTGTCAGCGAGCGGTTCATTTAAATTCATCCCCAAAGGTCGCACGCATGCTTGCATCGAGCTCTTCGTTACTCTTGCGTAGCTCATTAACCCGTCGTCTTGATTGCGCCGTTCGGGATTTCTCGATCGCCAATTCAGCGTTGATCTCTGACTCTTCCAGCAGATATACAGACACTTCATATTTCTGCTTGTCCATGCCTTTCCGCGCACTTGCAAGCTTCTCGCGTGCAAACCGCATTTCCACAGGTGCAAATTCATCACCACCAGCAATTTCAGCTGCCTGGATGGCTTTCTCTGCAGTATCAAATATCTCGGGACCGGGGTGTACGGTTGCACAAGCAACCATTGTCAAACAAATAATTGAAATCAAAATGAGTTTCATGAATTGAATACCTGAAAAATATCTCTTAATTATGACCGAACAGCAGTCAAGGTTGAACTCTTAAATTGGCATACAATGATTTTCCAGTCAAACCGTAACCGCATCCGGCTGGTTTTCCGGTGTCGCATCGATAAAAGCCGGCAGTTTCCTGCATTGTCTGACAATCATACCTATCGTTGGAAACTTTGACAGATCTTTCAGCTCTCATACTTGACGATTTTTTGGTCAATGGCACCAAAAATTGAATCGCCATGCGAATCAAACATTTCGACCCGTATTGAGTCGCCAAACTTCATGAAAGGTGTAGAAGGTCTGCCGTCAGCGATGATTTCCAACATGCGAATTTCCGCCAGGCAGGAGGCGCCTTTACCCGTATCTTCATTGGCAATGGTTCCAGAACCCACAATCGTACCGGCAGTCAATGGTCGGGTCCTGGCTGCGTGGGCCACCAACTGGGCGAAATTGAATTGCATATCCACACCCGCTTCAGGTTTGCCAAAAAATGCCCCGTTGAACGTACTGTACAGTGGCAACGACAACTTGCTGTCCCGCCAATGCTCACCCAATTCATCCGGTGTAACCAGAACCGGCGAAAGTGCGGAACGGGGTTTTGATTGTAAAAACCCAAAACCCTTTGCGAGTTCAGCCGGTATCAAGTTTCTCAAGCTCACATCGTTAATCAAACCGATCAACTGAATATGGGGTTCTGCATTTTCCGCTGTGATGGCCATCGGCACATCATCGGTTATTACGATGATCTCAGATTCGAAGTCAATGCCATACTCCTCGCTGACTACCGGCACCGGATCGCATGGACCCAGGAAACCAGCCGAAGCACCCTGGTACATCAATGGATCCACATAAAACGATTCCGGCACCTCAGCACCACGTGCCTTGCGCACCCGATCCACATGTGGCAAATACGCACTGCCATCAACAAACTCAAAAGCCCTGGGCAAAGGAGCGGCCAGCTGTGCAACATCCAGACTCTGAGTACCACTGCAAGTCCCATTATTGAGTTCCGCATAAAGTGCATTCAGCCTGGGTGCCGCCTGCTGCCAGTCGTCAAGCGCAACTTGCAGGGTAGCAGCGATGTCAGAGGCCAAAACAAAACGTTCAAGGTCTCGACTGACCACAATCAGGCTGCCATCACGGCCGCCGGCTTTTAAAGAAGCAAGTTTCATGGTTTAAACAACACTCCAGACATTCCAGGTAAGTAGACTCACGTATCCGATCAATTGTAAGGGATTTTCAACACCGGTGTGATTTTCCGGAATAATTCCCGATCGCAGCATGCGTAACATTTACGAACCCAACAGAAATTTTTTCGCATAATGAGTAAAATACCGGGCTCCCCACCTGCCTGACGACCAAATGGAATATAAACTGTGACGTATTCATATTCATCAATTCTAATCTGGCTTATCCAACTGGCCCTGATTATTCATGTATTAAAAACCGGCCGCAGCCGATACTGGATTCTGGTTCTGTTTTTTATGCCGTTCATTGGTGGTGTCGCCTACCTGATCATTGAACTGTTGCCTGAATTTTCAGGAAGCATCAAAGGGCAACGGGCACTGCGAAATGTCAAACAAACCCTGAATCCTGGCGCTAACCTGCGACAGACCGAAGCGGCCTGGAGTCAGTCTCCCAACGTCGACAATGGTCGTCGCTACGCACAGGCTCTAGTTGATTCCGGAAAAACAGACGAAGCCGAAGACATCATCAACCAGGCACTCAAGGGTCTTTTTGCCACCGAACCAACATTACTGCTGCTCAAGGCGCAATTGCAGTTCGATAAGGAACGAACTCAAGAGGCAATCCAAACACTGGAGTCCTTACAGGAAAACAATCCGGATTTCCGTTCAGCAGAAGGACACCTGTTATATGCACGCGCACTTGAAGCCGAAGACCGGATCGATGACGCCATACGCGAATACTCGGCTGTTTCAGGCTACTTCCCCGGTGTCGAAGGCCGTTATCGCCTTGCAATGTGTCTTGAAGTCGCCGGTAAAAGTACCGCATCCCGGGCAGAACTGGAATCCATACTCAACGACGCCAAAATGGCCCCACCCCATTTTCATAAAAGTCAGAAAACCTGGCTGGATGCTGTAAAGCGCGAATTGGCCTGAATTTCTGGTTGCGGTCTAGAAGCAGACAGGACATACGGTAATTCAAGAAAGAGCAGATGGACATGCGGCTCGAAGTTTTCAGGTTTGCATGAGGTATTGTTTGATTGAGGCAATGACCCGTGGGTGACAAGTCACCCACCCTACGGAAACTAAAAACCCACAATTCTATTGCCCCAACACCCCATTTCTGGTATAAAGCCCTGCTCTCTGCAACGTGCTCGTCACTAGCAGAAATAGAGATGTCGGATTCAGCAGGTTTTACCTGCCGGTCACAGGACATCAAATACGCACACATACCGCAACCGTTCGGTTGGGTGCCCTGCAAAATCAGGGTTTTCCGGACAGGGTATGTGGAAGATTAACCCGGAAAATCAGTGAAGCCAGGATTTAAATCATTGGACACTGTGCTTCTGCTATATAAAGGATTTAAATAATGCCTAATATTACCATGCGCCAAATGCTTGAAGCCGGCGTGCACTTTGGTCACCAGACCCGTTACTGGGATCCCAAAATGGCTCCATATATTTTCGGAGCACGTGGAAAAATCCACATTATCAACCTCGAAAAATCACTGCCTATGCTGATTGATTCGTTGAATTTCGTCGGCAAAATCGCCTCCAAGCGTGGTAGCGTGATTTTTGTCGGCACCAAGCGTGCTGCTTCCAAATCTATTGCCGAAGAAGCACAGCGTTGTGGCATGCCATATGTTTCACATCGCTGGCTGGGTGGAATGTTGACCAACTTCCGCACCATTCGTCAATCAATTAAGCGTCTGCGCCAGATTGAAAAAATGGAAGAAGATGGCAGTTTTGCACGTCTGGTCAAGAAAGAGGTTCTGCAACTGACACGCGAACAGGACAAACTTGAAAAAACCCTCGGCGGCATCAAGGACATGAAGAACCTGCCTGACGCCATGTTCGTTGTCGATGTAGGCCATGAAGACATCGCAGTAAAAGAAGCCCGTAAACTGGGAATTCCTGTGATTGCAGTGGTTGATACCAATTGTTCACCCAATGATATCGATTACGTTATCCCGGGTAATGACGATGCCATTCGCTCCATTCGCCTTTACACGCAACTGGTCGCCGATGCCGTTCTGGAAGGTCGTGCATCTTTGCCTCATTTTGAAGATGGCGATGAGTTCGTCGAGTTAGACGAGCACGGCAATCCGGTAAAACGCGCCGCCAAGACGCCTAAAGCCGATAAGGCCGAGAAAAAGAAGGTTGCTAAAAAAGTGGTCTCCAAGAAAGCCCCGGTTGCTGAAAAGGTAGAAGCCAAAGCAACGGAAGTTGCCGAAAAGGTTAAAGCCGAAGTTACTGAAGTTGTCGAAAAGGTAAAAGCTGAAGTTACCGAAGTAGCCGAAAAAGCCAAAACTGAAGTCAAAAAGGTCAAAGCCGAAGCAGCCGAAGTTGTCAAAAAGGTAAAAGCTGAAGTTACCGAAGTAGCCGAAAAAGCCAAAACTGAAGTCAAAAAAGTTAAAGCCGAAACAGCCGAAGTTGTCGAAAAGGTAAAAGCTGAAGCTAAAAAGGTTAAAGCCGAAACAGCCGAAGTTGCCGAAAAAGTAGTTAAGAAGGCAAAAGCTGAGGCGACTGAAGTTGCGGAAAAGGTTGCCGAAAAAGTCGAGGCAGTCGCTGAGAAAGCCAAGGCAACCGTCAAGAAGAAAGTCGTAAAGAAAACAGTCGCTAAAAAAGCTGCTGAAGACTGAAACGGCAAACCCCGTCCATGGACGGGGCAGCAACCTGGCATTGATGTCGGGAAATTTAAACTGAATTGAAGAAGGAATAGGAAGATGGCAGTAACTGCCTCAATGGTAAAAGAACTTCGCGAGCGCACAGGCGCTGGCATGATGGAGTGCAAAAAAGCACTGGTTGCAACCGATGGTGATCTCGATGCCGCAGCGGAAAATCTGCGCAAAACAGGTCTTGCAAAGGCCGATAAAAAGGCCTCGCGCATAGCTGCTGAAGGCAAGATCGCGCTGGCCACCAGTGATGACGGAAGTGACGTTGTCCTGGTAGAGATCAACTGTGAAACCGATTTTGTAGCAAAGGATGCCAGTTTCCTGGCATTTATAGATTCAGTTGCAAACAACGCTCTGACCAGTGGGTCGACCGATGTTGAAGCACTGATGGCTACCGACGTCGATGGCGCCAATCTCGAACATGCACGCCAGGCACTGGTTTCCAAGCTCGGTGAGAATATTCAGGTTCGCCGTATCACCCGCCTTAGCAGCGATGGCCACATTGGCGCCTACATACATGGTGGTCGTATTGGTGCCCTGGTTGATCTTGAAGGTGGTGATAGCGAAGTTGCACATGATATCGCCATGCACGTCGCTGCATTGAACCCGGAATTTGTCGATGTTGATGACGTTCCCGCTGATGTGTTGGAAAAAGAAAAGCAGTTCCTTATCTCGCAGGCTGCCGACAGTGGAAAACCTGCTGATATTATTGAAAAAATGGTCAATGGTCGTATGCGCAAACACCTCTCGGCAATTACCTTGCTGGGCCAGGATTTTGTGAAAGACGGTGATGTGACCGTTGCTCAACTGCTCAAGCAACACAACGCCAGCGTGAAGGGAATGACCCGTCTTGCTGTTGGCGAAGGCCTTGAGAAGAGATCAGAAAACTTTGCAGATGAAGTCATGCAACAGGTGAAGGGTGGCTAAAAACCCTTATCAGCGTATCCTTCTGAAGCTCAGCGGAGAAGCTCTGCTGGGCGATGAAGATTATGGCATCGATCCGGCCATCATCGGCCGGATTGCCAATGAAGTCCTGGAAGTAATCAATACAGGTGTTCAAATCGCCATCGTCATCGGTGGCGGTAATATTTTCAGAGGTGCAGGCCTTGCTCAATCCGGTATTGATCGTGTAACTGGCGATCACATGGGCATGCTGGCCACACTGATGAATTCACTGGCCCTGCAGGATGCGCTGGAGAAAGTCGGTGTCGATGCGCGGGTGATGTCGGCACTTTCCGTACATGCTGTCAGCGAGGATTATATTCGCCGTCGTGCAACACGGCATCTTGAGAAAGGACGTGTTGTCATTATCGCCTGCGGGACGGGAAATCCATTTTTTACCACGGATACCGCTGCGGCCTTACGTGCTATCGAAATCGGGGCTGATATTGTATTAAAGGCCACCAAGGTTGATGGCGTATATTCGGCCGATCCTGAAATTGATAAAAATGCCCGGATGTATCAGTCCTTGAGTTATGACGAGGTCATCGAAGGCAAGCTTCGTGTCATGGATACCAATGCAATCGTATTGTGTCGCGACCAGGAAATGCCTATCCGGGTTTTCAATGTTTTCGGTAGCGGTAACCTGATGCAAATCGTCAAAGGCAAGAAAGTCGGCACTATCATTAACTGAGTTATTCCCCGCATTGAATTTACACAGGCAAATCTTCTCATTTTGCTGTTAAAATTAGTTGTTCATCTGTAATAACAGCGCGAGCATCATTCGAAAGTACTGCAAAATGACACCTGATAACACTTACCCAACGCTGGTAGCCGGGAGAAGAAAATGATTCAAAACATCCAGAAAAATTCACAAATCCGCATGGGGAAAACCCTGGATTCACTCGCTACTGAACTGGCCAAAATCCGTACCGGCCGTGCGCACCCAAGTCTGCTGGAGCATGTTCAGGTAGATTATTACGGTAGCTCAGTCCCCATCAGCCAGGCGGCCAGCGTCTCGATTGAAGACGCCCGTACACTCGCCGTTACGGCCTGGGATAAAACCATGGTGCAGGCACTCGAGAAAGCCATCATGAAGTCCGACCTGGGTCTCAACCCCGTGACGGCCGGCACCATTATCCGTATACCTTTGCCGCCACTAACGGAAGAACGCCGGGTTTCATTGGGCAAGATAGTTCATCATGAAGGTGAAAATGCCAAAATCGCCATTCGCAATATTCGACGCGACGCCAATCATCACATCAAGGAACTGTTGAAAAACAAGGAAATTTCCGAGGATGATGATCACCGTGCCGAGCTGGAAATTCAGAAGGTTACTGACAAGCACGTGACACAAGTGGATGAAATTGTTGCAGTTAAAGAGAAGGAATTACTTGAGTTTTAATTCACGCTTTTCAAAGCGACTTCATATAGTGTTGCTTGAAGGTGGATACGCCATGCTCAGCGGACCGGGAAAGTGACAGTGGTATCAAACGTACCCGGCCATATTGCCGTCGTCATGGATGGAAATGGGCGCTGGGCAAAAAAGAGAAACCGTCCACGTAGCATGGGGCATCAGGCAGGGCTCAAAGCACTGCGTGCGACCATAGAGCACTGTGTGAAATCTGGTGTCAAGACCCTGACTGTATTTGCGTTCTCCAGTGAAAACTGGAACCGGCCTGCCGGCGAAGTATCCCGTCTCATGGAACTGTTTTTGCGAGCCCTGGATAAGGAAGCCCGCGAATTGCATGAAAATGGCATTTGCCTGCGATTTGTGGGTGATAAAACCGCTTTTAAAGTCGCTATTCAAAAGAAAATGGTCGAAGCAGAGAAAATGACCGTTGACAACAAACGACTGACCGCCAACATTGCAGTCAATTATGGCGGGCGTTGGGATATCACCCAGGCAGCAGTAAAGATGGCCAAAGCTGTTGCCCAGGGCCACCTGCCTGCCGATGACGTCAATGAATCACACCTTGCTCAATTCCTCTCATTGGCAAAATCGCCTGACCCGGACCTGTTTATCCGCACCGGTGGTGAAATGCGAATCAGCAATTTTTTACTGTGGCAATCGGCCTACACAGAATTTTATTTCACACCCGTACTGTGGCCAGACTTTGGCGAACAGGAACTGGATCAGGCAATTAGCGCTTTTCAGTCACGTGAACGACGTTTCGGACGGACCTCCGAGCAGGTCAGGAGCGCTCTCAGTGCTTAAGCAACGAGTTCTGACAGCTTTAGTGTTACTGCCGCTGGTTATGGCGGCAATTTTTGCACTACCGGCGCAATGGTTTCTGCTGTTACTGGCCGCTATATTATTGCGCGGAAGCTGGGAATATAGCCGTCTGGCAGGAATATCAGGTCTAACTGCAAGATACTCGCTGGTCGTACTGCAAGCAGTCATTATGGCTGTCGGTTTCAACTACAGGGATCACTGGGACAACAATATCCTGCTGCACATGTCCGTGAGTTGTGCACTTTGGCTACTAATGTTCATTCGCTTATCCCGGTATCGTCCAGAGGCACAGCCCGACAAGACCTACCAACTTGTTTCCTTTGCCACAGCTATCGTATCCATCACCACAGGCTGGTTTGCCCTGGGCTGGTTACGTATGCAGGTCGATGGATCGTGGTTGATTTTGTTATTGCTTTTGATTGTATGGGCAGCGGATACAGGTGCTTACTTTGCCGGTAAAACCTTTGGCAAAAGCAAACTGGCAGCGCAGATCAGCCCTGGAAAAACACGCGCGGGTTTACTGGGCGGATTGATCGCAGCCCCTCTGATTGCCCTGTTGACGGCTTATTTGATGCCTATGGCAAATATTAATTTCGCCTGGCTTGTCCTGCTTGGCCTGTCCACGGCACTGGTATCTGTTGGTGGGGATTTATTGATTTCCCTGCACAAACGAACCTCCGGTGTTAAAGACTCCGGTAACTTACTACCAGGCCATGGTGGCATACTTGACCGGGTAGACAGCCTGATCGCTGCTGCACCATTCTTTGCACTGGGCCTGTTGGTTTCAGGATTCTGAGGACAGATCAAATGGCCAGCCAGGGCATTACTGTATTGGGGTCCACCGGTTCGATTGGCGAGAACACACTCGATGTGCTGGCACGCCATCCCGACCGATATCATGCTGTCGCCTTAAGTGCGCACAGCAATATGACCCGTCTCGCGGAACAATGCCTGCAACACAATGCCCGTTATGCAGTGGTCAGCGACAAGTCTAAAGCCGGTGAATTAAAATCTGCGCTTGATCAACTGAAATGTAAATCAGAGGTCCTGGCCGGACGGGATGCATTGGGTACCGTGGCTTGCATGGATGAGACTGACGCTGTCATGGCTGCAATTGTCGGTGCAGCGGGTTTGGAGCCCACCTTGCAGGCCGTACAGGCCGGCAAACGCCTGTTGCTGGCCAATAAGGAATCAATGGTCATCGCTGGTGAATTATTTCGTAAAGCCGCCACCAAGCACGCGGCAACCATCATTCCTGTGGATTCCGAGCATAATGCCCTGTTCCAGGTCTTACCGGAAAATTTTCAAGATGGACTGGAAAACATAGGTGTCGAGCGGTTGATCCTGACGGCATCCGGTGGCCCGTTCCTTCACAGGGAACGGAATAGCCTGGCTAAAATCACCCCGGACCAGGCATGTAACCATCCCAACTGGGACATGGGCCGAAAAATATCTGTTGATTCAGCTACGTTGATGAACAAGGGTCTGGAAGTAATCGAGGCCCGATGGTTATTTAACGCGCGGCCCGATCAGATTGACGTCATTGTCCACCCGCAAAGTATCGTACACTCCATGGTGGCTTACCTTGACGGTTCAGTGCTGGCCCAATTGGGTATGCCCGATATGCGAACACCCATTGCATATGCATTGGCCTGGCCCGAGCGAGTTGAAGCCGGCGTCAAGCGCCTCAACCTGACTGAGATACACAAACTTGAGTTTTACCCGCCTGACCTGGAGAGTTTCCCGGGTCTTGCGCTCGCTTTCCAGGTTTTGGAGGCAGGTGATAATGCAGCCGTGATATTTAATGCGGCTAATGAAATCGCCGTTGAGGCATTTTTACAAGAGCGCATTGGCTTCCTGCTGATTCCTTCAATTGTTTCTGCCGCGCTTGATGTTTGTGAAACGGGTAAAATAGATGGACTGGATGATATCCTGGAATATGATCGCCTGGCACGCGAGACGACCAGCAGACTGGTCCACAAAAACAAAGGTATATGAAACAAGGTATATGAAACAAGATAATGTCTGAATTTCTCGGTTCAATATGGTGGTTACTGGTCGCACTCGGTCTGCTGATCACCTTTCATGAGTTTGGCCACTACTGGGTGGCGAGACGCATGGGTGTGCGCGTGCTTAAGTTTTCTATTGGCTTTGGTAAAAAACTGTGGTCAAAGAAGGGCCGCGACGGTACTGAATACGTGATTGCCGCCATACCCCTTGGTGGCTACGTGAAAATGCTGGACGAACGTGAAGGCGAAGTTGCGGAGCAAGACCTGGATGAGGCGTTTAATCGTAAATCGGTATGGGCGCGAATCGCCATAGTCGCGGCAGGTCCTGTTTTCAACCTGATCTTTACCCTGCTGGCTTTCTGGTTGATGTTCCTGCTGGGTATGCCCGAATCCAGGCCCATCATTGGTGAGGTCAGTGGTATCGCAGCCAGCGCCGGTCTTGAGCCTGGTGATCGTATCGTTTCACTGGATGGCGATGAAATAGATACCTGGTTACACGCAAGTATGGGGCTGATTACACCCGCCCTCGATCGGGAAAAAGTCTTGGTTGAAGTGGAACAGGCAGATGGCCTGCGGCGACAGGTAGAACTGGACCTGGGTCAACTTGATAGCGATTTCCAGGAAGAAAAGGCATTTGAGGGTATCGGGATAACTCCCTGGCGGCCAAAATTTCCGGCGATCGTCGGCGAAGTGGGTGCAGATACACCAGCCTATCGAGCGGGCTTTAAAGTGGGTGATCGCATTTTGAGTGTTGGCGGCGAAGATGTTCCCGACTGGGCGTGGGTAGGCGCACTGATTCAAAAACACGGCTCAAGTGATACCCCGCTGGCGGTGGTTGTTGAACGAGCCAATGGCACACTCGAACTTAGCGTCATACCGGTTAAGAGCAGTACTGGCAAATCTTCTGGTCGCCTGATTCTCGGTGTCACCAATCAAGCGGCAAGTGCAGATTTGCAGGCCCAGTATGATCGTGCTTATTTTCTGCATCAATACGGTTTGATTGATGGCTTTGGTGCTGCTGCATCTGAGATGTGGCGTGTGACTGTTTCCACCCTTGGTATGCTTGGCCGTATGTTGACAGGATCGGCATCGGTTAAAAACCTTTCCGGCCCAATCAGCATTGCTCAGTTTGCCAATAGCGCGGCAAATGCAGGTGTTGCAAATTTCCTGTTTTTCCTGGGTGTTATCAGCCTGAGCCTGGGAATTCTGAATTTACTGCCAATTCCTGTATTGGATGGGGGGCATTTGCTCTATTACCTGATAGAATTAGCAAAAGGTAGCCCGGTATCGGAACAAATTCAAGCCAAGGGTCAGTATATTGGCTTGATGGCACTGTTTGGATTGATGGGAATTGCGTTTTTTAACGATATTTTACGACTGGTCGGATAGACTTCCTGCCTCAGAAAAAGAAACTCGAACGGACCTGAATACATGAGAAGAATCTTAATCATCCTGCTGTGCGGACTTTTTTCGATAAAGTCTGCCCTGGCGCTTGATCCGTTTGTCATTTCTGATATCAGGGTGGAAGGCTTACAGCGCATTTCAGAAGGTACGGTATTCAACTACCTGTCTATTGACACCAATGAGTTGTTAACCCCGTCCAGGGCGCGCCAGGCAATCCGCTCGTTGTTCAGAACCGGTTTTTTCAGTGATATCGATCTGGCACAGGAAGGTGACATACTGGTTATCATCGTACAGGAACGACCTGCCATTGCGGCTATTTCCCTGTCCGGTAACAAGGCGATCAAGGACGAGGATATGTATCCGGTCCTCGCTGATATCGGTCTCTCTCAAGGTGAAGTTTTCCAACCCCAATCACTGGATCGCATCAAGCAGGAACTGGTCAAACAGTATTTCAGCCAGGGCCGTTATGCGGTTTCGGTTGATAGCCGTGTGGTTGAACTGGATCGAAACCGCGTACGCATCTCCATCAACATCAAGGAAGGCAAGACCGCGGAAATAAAGCACATCAACATCGTGGGCAATACGCTGTTTGCCGACAAGGAGATCAAGAGCGAGTTCGAGTCCAAAATCCCACCTTTCTGGAAAATCTGGTCGAAGGATGACCAGTATTCACGTGAAAAACTTTCCGGCGACCTCGAAAAAATTCGTTCTTACTACCAGGACCGTGGCTACATTGATGCCAATGTTGAGTCTACACAGGTTTCAATCAGTCCCGACAAGAAGCACATCTACATTACTGCAAACATCCTTGAAGGTGAGCAGTACACGGTCGAAAAAATCCAGGTAACCGGTGACCTGGTCATCGAAGAGGCAACTTTGAGACGCCTGATCATGACCCAGGATAACGACATATTTTCACGCAAGAAAATGGAACAGAGTGTTGAAAACATAACCGCGATACTCTCAAACATCGGTTATGCCTTCGCCAACGTAAATCCGATTCCCCAGATCGATCGTGAAAACCGTCTCGTTACAATCAATTATTTTGTCGACCCGGGCAAACGTGTTTATGTACGACAAATTACCTTTGTGGGTAACAGTGGTACCAAGGATGAGGTTTTGCGACGGGAAATGCGTCAGTTTGAGGGTGGCTGGTTCTCACAGGCTGCGATTGACCGTTCAAGAATCCGTCTGCAACGTTTAACCTATTTCGAATCGGTCAATATTGAAACACCCGCCGTGCCTGGAACGGATGATCAGATCGACGTAATTGTTACCATCACCGAACGTGCTGCCGGTAGTTTCTCAGTCGGTCTTGGTTATTCACAGGTGCAGGGTTTGATTGGATCATTGAGTATTCAGCAGGATAACTTTCTCGGTAGTGGCAAACGTGTTGGTGCATCCCTGTCATACAGTAAAATCATTAAAAGCTTCTCCTTGAGCTATGATAATCCCTACTGGACGGAAGATGGCGTGAGCCGTGGCTTCTACCTGCGCTACCAGGAATTCAACCAGCAGGGTGCGAATATTTCCACATTTACCAGTACCGAAGCCGCTGCCGGTATGAACTTCGGTTTGCCGTTGACCGAAGTAGATTATGTCCGTGCCGGGCTGGGTCTCAGACAGACCGATCTGAATATCGGGTCATTTGTTCGCGAAGTGCAATTTAGAGACCCGGATGATCCTGAGAATATTCTCTGTAATGATATTAACCAAAACGGTATCTGTCCTGAGTCCTATTTCATTCCGCGTCCGTTTGACCCACTGTCAACCTCACTCGATCACAACGGTGATGGACAGCTTGATGACGAAGAACGCGAATTCAGAACTTTCGATTTAACCGCATCGTGGTCGCGGGATACACGAAACCATTTCCTGAACCCGACACGCGGTTCATCACAGCGCCTGGGATTGGAAGCCTCAATACCCGGTAGTACCCGCCAGTTCTACAAGCTCTACTACCGAGCAGCAAAATATGTTCCCATATGGGCCGGCCTGGTGTTCTCCATGCATGGAGATTTGGGATGGGGTGATTCTTATGACGACTATGACAAAACATCATTGGCAGAACCGATTGATTCTGACTTGCCGGATGGCGTAGAACCACTCTGCCTGGAAGCAGAAGTGACGTCACTGGATGCCGGCTTACCTTTCTATGAGCACTTTTACGGTGGTGGTGTACGCGACATACGCGGATTTGAAGACAATACACTGGGTCCCAAAGACGGCCCTGTCAGTTGCCGCGCAGTGGGTGGTGACCTAAAAGTTTCAGGCGGGCTTGAACTGGCCATTCCGACGCCCTTCACCAAGGGTGGCGGGTCACGCATTGCGCTTTTTGTGGATGTTGGCAATGTCTATGAGAATTTGAGCACCTTTGATGCGAATCTGTTCCGGGCCTCTGCTGGTATTTCAGTCACCTGGCAGGCACCCATCGGCCCCATCATCATGAACTACGCCTGGCCGCTAAGGGAGTTCGAAGGTGACCGGACCGAATCCCTGCAGTTTTCATTCGGAACCACGTTTTAGAGTTCAGACCGCTTAATACTTAATACATAAGCTTAAAAAGAGTACAATTTGAGCTTATGAAGCGCTTTGCACCCATATTGCTGATGTTATTCATGTTTGTTGCCGCCCCGGTAACAGCACAGCAATTGCGTGTGGGTTACGTCGATATGAAGCAAGTGCTTGATAACGCGCCACAGGTTGTCGCCGGTCGGGAAAAGCTGGATCTTGAATTCCGGCCCCGCAATGAAACCATCGAATTTCAGGAACGCCAGGTGCAAGCCATGGACGACCGCCTGCAAATGGGTAACCTGGCAGAGGACGCAAGAATTCGTCTCGATCGTGAATTGCGTGAAATGCGACGCAATGTTAACCGGCAAAAAGAAGATCTGCGTGATGAGCTTTCCTTCCGGCGCACGGAAGAAGTCCAGAAACTGGAAGACCAGATCAATGAGGCCGTCCAGGAGATTGCACGCAATAACGGTTACGACCTGATTCTCTCCAGTCCCGTTGTATATGCTGACCCATCGCTGGATATTACCCAGATCATCCTGGATCAACTCAGGCTGGAGTACGAAGCGGATAAACGGGAACGATCGCTTCGCTAAGACGTATTTCTGCACCACTAAGATATAAGCGGCTTCTTATATGCAAAAACCTATCCCTAGTCTCAGGCTGTCAGACCTTGCCAGGTTATATAATCTTGAAATTAAAGGCGACGGTGATACCTTGATTGAAGCTGTCGGCACACTGTCTGAGGCCACCGCAACCCAGATAAGTTTCCTCTCCAACCCGGCTTATCGTGAGCAACTGAAAACCACGGGCGCCGGTGCAGTTATCGTTTCTGCCAGCGATGCTGAGAACTGTCCGGTCACAACCCTGATTGCGGATGATCCATATGTCAGCTATGCAAAAATTGCAGCACACTTTGACCCGCGACGACCATTGAAACCGGGTGTTCATGCATCCGCCAGTATTGATCCAACTGCTGAACTTGGCAATGATGTTTTCGTTGGTGCAAACGCCGTCATCGGCCCTGGCTGCGTCATCGCTGATGCCTGTGCCATTGGACCGGGTTGTGTGTTGATTGCAGACGTCAGGCTTGGCACCGGTAGCCGCCTGATTGCCAATGTGACTGTCTGTGAAGGTGTAGTCATCGGTAAACGAACCAACATCCATCCTGGCGCAATCATCGGTGCTGATGGATTTGGCTTGGCTTTCGACCAGGATCACTGGGTTAAAATCCCCCAAATTGGCAGCGTTCAAATCGGCGATGACTGTGAAATAGGCGCCAACACCACGATCGACCGTGGCGCGGTCGGTGATACCATTATTGAAAATGATGTAAGGCTCGATAACCAGATTCAGATTGGTCACAATGTACAAATTGGTGCCCATACCGCCATGGCAGGCCTGGTGGGAATATCCGGTAGTACAAAAATCGGAAAGTATTGTATGTTTGCGGGTTCTTCCGGTACCGTTGGACATATTCAGGTTGCCGACAGAACGACAGTCAATTTCTGTAGTGTAATAACGAAATCCATTACGCAACCCGGAACAGTCTGGAGTGCCGCTTTGCCAGCGCAACCACTGCGGGATTGGAACCGTTCAGTCGCCCATTTGCGCAAGCTGGAAAAACTGGCTCGACGTGTATTAAAGCTTGAAAAACAAACAGTGAAATAACCAGGAAAGACTAGCCCTATGATTGAGACTCCGATTGAAAGCGCCGCAATAGAAAAAATTCTGCCGCACCGATACCCGTTTTTACTGATAGACCGGGTGATTTCCTACACACTGGAACCGGAAATAACGCTGACCGGAATAAAGAACGTCAGTATCAACGAACCTTTTTTTACAGGTCATTTTCCCGGAAACCCCGTCATGCCAGGCGTATTGATTCTTGAATCCATGGCGCAGGCCTGTGGTGTCCTTGCTTATGTCGCGCAGGCGACAGATGGAGATCTTGGTGGTATTTATTACCTGGTTAAAATTGACAACGCCCGCTTCACCCGGAAAGTCGTACCTGGTGACCAACTCCTTCTGGAAGTTACTCAAAAACGATTGATGCGTGGAATGGGTAAGTATGAAGCCCGTGCCAGTGTTAATGGCGAGCGAGTAGCCAGTTGCGACATAATGTGTTCCGGAGGTTAACCGGTTTTTCCCTGCTCACTGAAAACTTCAGCATTGCCTTGAAAGAGTAGAACTAGATCATGATCCATCCAACAGCCCAGATTGACCCCAAAGCCGAACTTGCAGATGACGTCGAGGTCGGTGCTTTCACTGTTATAGAAGGTAAAGTACAAATTGATTCCGGAACCCGGATCAGGTCACATGCATCACTGACCGGCCGTACAACCATTGGCAAGAATAACGATATTTTCCAGTTCACATCCATCGGTGAACAGCCCCAGGACAAGAAATATGACGGGGAAGATACCGAACTGATCATTGGTGATAACAACACCATCCGTGAACTGTGTACCTTTAGCCGTGGATCGATGCAAGGTGGCGGTGTAACCCGTATTGGCAGCAATAACTGGATTATGGCCTGTGTGCATATTGCCCACGACTGCATCCTGGGTGACAACATCATCATGGCCAACAATGCATCGCTGGCCGGGCATGTGACCATCGGTGACCATGCGATTTTGTCCGGTTATAGCCTGATCCACCAATTTTGTAGTATTGGAGAGCACAGCTTTACATCCTATGCCAGCTACGTAAACAAGAGCATTCCTCCCTATGTCACGGTCGCGGGTGAAAAAGCCGGGGTCAAAGGCATCAATGCGGAAGGCCTCAGACGGAGGGGGTTTTCCTCGGAACAGATCACCCAGGTACGACGCGCCTACAAAGCACTTTATCGCGAAGGTCTTACGCTGGAAGAGGCAACCGCAAAAATCACCGAAATGGCCGCCAAATCACCCGAGATAGAGGTACTGGTTAAATTCTTGAACTCGGCAGAGCGCGGCATCATTCGCTGATGACATCCCTGCAATGATCATTGCCCTGGTAGCAGGAGAAGCTTCTGGCGATCAACTGGGCGCGGCGCTGATCAGGGCTATTCGATCTTCTAAGCCCGACACACGCTTTGCCGGTATTGGCGGACCGTTGATGCGTGATGAAGGTATGGATTGCTGGTGGGACACCGGTGAACTATCAATCATGGGCCTGGTTGAAGTCATCTCTCACCTGCCCCGCTTGGTCAAACTTCGACGCCAGCTTATAAAACGCCTGGTGGAGCTCAATCCGGATGTTTTCGTTGGTATCGATGCACCGGATTTTAATATCGGTGTTGAGAAAAAACTCAAAAAAAGATCCATCCCGGTGATCCAGTATGTCAGTCCCACGGTCTGGGCCTGGCGCGCCGGAAGGGTCAAGACCATCGCAAAATCAACCGACCGGGTGATGTGTCTTTTTCCATTCGAGCCGGATTATTATCAACAGAAAAATGTGGCCGCAGACTATACAGGCCACCCCATGGCTGATGAAATCCCACTTCAGGTCGGCACGGAGCCAGCACGAACGGCATTGGGCATCAAACCCGAAAGTCACTGTATTGCACTGCTCCCAGGTAGCAGGTTGAGCGAGGTTGAGAAACTATCTGCACCGATGCTTGATGCTGCCAATATTCTTACCAGGCATTACCCGGATATCATATTTATGATGCCCGCTGCGACGGAACTGATAGCCAGCCATTTTGCATCAGAACTACGTAACTACTCCAACCTGAATTGCCGGATATTTTCCAACCAAAGCAAGGATGTAATGGCGGCAGCGGATGTTGTGGTTTGTGCGTCAGGCACCGCTACTCTTGAAGTCATGCTGGTAAACCGTCCGATGGTGGTTTGTTATCGCGTGACCGGTATGACTTACAAGCTGGTAACATGGTTTAAACTGGTGAAAAGCCGTTTTTGTTCTTTGCCGAACATCCTTTCTGCAGAAGCACTGATCCCTGAATTGCTGCAAGACGAGGTCACAGGTCAACGTATCGCAGAAGAGGTAATTCGATGGCTGGATCAGCCTGAACTTTGCACTGACCTCAGACACCGTTTTGACCTGTTGCACGAGCAATTAAGAATCGACGCTGCGGCCAGTGCTGCCAGGGTCGTGTTACAACACGTTGCAAACACCACGCAAAAATGAATTTGCCATCATTTTTGGAAGCAGGTGTGGATGAAGCAGGACGTGGACCATTGGCCGGACCAGTGGTGGTCGCTGCAGTTATCCTACCGGCAAATTATGAACTGGAATCGCTGGATGATTCAAAACGGCTCAGTGCTGTCAAACGCGAGCGTCTGGCACCCCAAATTGAAGCCCAGGCCATTGCATTTGCAGTGGAGTTTGTTGAAGTAGACGAAATCGACCGGGTAAATATTCTGCAAGCGACACTGAACGGTATGAAAAGGGCCGTCGAAAAACTCGACCCTGCACCACACCGGGCCATGATTGATGGTAATCGTGCACCGCAATTGTCATGTGAGGTCAAAACCGTGATTGGTGGGGACCGCTTGATAGCATCTATTTCAGCAGCGTCTGTTCTCGCAAAGGTCTACCGGGATCGCCTGATGCTTTCCATGCATGAACTCTATCCGGAATATGGTTTTGACCGGCATAAAGGTTATCCGACTGCTTTGCACCTGAACCGTCTCAAGCAATTTGGACCTTGTGCTATTCATAGGAGATCTTTTGCACCGGTGCGTAGAGCGATTGGTTGAGGGTGTTGCCAATGGGGTCGCATCGGGGGTGCACTACCTCCCTTCAGGACACGTCGTAAACACATCCATGTGGACTCGGACGCGACGTCCATGTCGCTCACGGTCCTGAAGGGAGGTAGTACACCCCCACTGCTATTTCATCATGGCACTGACTTCACTGCTCTTTTGACGGTTCGAAGTAACGTAGGGTGGGTAACTTGTTACCCACGGGTTATTACGCACGGGATCGGAGTCGGTCATGCTGGCAGTCAATAACAACCGGGGTGATGTGTCGTGGGTAACAAGTTACCCACCCTACGTGACTATTGAAGCACCCACCCCAGCGCCCCTGACCGTTCATTTGAAAACCCAACCGACCGCAGTTATGCCATCATTGAACATCAATAAATGACTCGATATCTTCCCGCGTGACCGGCCCAAGATAGGTCTTAACCGCATAACCATCAGGATTCAGAATAATCGTAGTCGGCAGTACCTTTGGTGCACCGAAAGGTTCGGGTGGAGCATATACATCAACCAATAATATCCGGTAACTCAGATGAAACTCTTCAAGGAAAGCATCAAAACTCTCTATATCCGTATCTTCAAACGCCAACCCCAATACGATGATGTCTTCACGCGCTTCATTTAAAGCGGACAGATCCGGAATTTCTTTTCGACAGGGCGAGCACCAGGTTGCCCAGTAATTGAGTACTACCCAATTACCCCGAAACTCACTCAAGCTGACTTCTTCACCGTGCAGATGTTGCAATGTAAATTCAATCGGTTTTTCTGTTTCAACCGATGCCAGGAGATTTGGCGAGGCCAACAAAAAAGCCATCATTACTGTCATTAATATTCTTGTCATTATATTTCCAATTTTCAGTGATCCGTATGCATGTACATGGCTTTCAGCGATTGTTGCATATTCAACTCACCCAGTTTGACAGAATCGAAAAATGCTGTATCCCATTCACTTTTGCTGGGTGTTTCCAGTTCCTCACCAACCGGCAAATAGTACTCACCAGCCTGATACAGATCCAACAGGCTGACCGTATCCAGGTCCCGGCAGAGTAGAAAGTTGGCGGATTCATCTCGTGTGACTATACCCGCATCAAGTAACCAGCCAAGCTGGCTTGTGAGTTCAGTTTCGGTCATACCTTCCAATTCAACCAAAAGTTCTTCAATAGACAAGGAGCGGCCGCTGGATTGTGCCTTCCAGAGGTGTCCGACCAGGCGATAAGCAAGCAGAAATCCCCATTTATTAGACCAACCCCAGTCTACCCTTCGGTCATTAAATGTGGTCAGAGAGGCCGCCAGTGAGGCTCCCAGCAGGACCACGATCCAAACCAGGTAGAGCCAGAATAGAAATATTGGAATGGTTGCCAGTGCGCCATAGATAACGTTGAAACTGGCATTTGCCACGAAGGAGACGAAAGCTATCTTTGCAAGCCCAAACAATACCGCAGACACAAAAGCGCCAACCACTGCATGCGTTATGTGAACATGACGGTTTGGAACCAGCATGAACATCAGTGTAAACATGAGCCATGAAAGAGAGAATATGCCTGTCGCACGCCAAATTGAGTGTGTAGATGCACCCAGTGCTACCTGCTCGAATATTGGCTGGGCACTGAGACCGATAGTAGCACCCAATGCCATTGGCCCCAACGTGAGTACCGCCCAGTACATGATGACCCTGTTTCGTATGCTGCGGGCAGCCGGCACTCGCCAGATCAGGTTAAACGTCCGTTCAATTCTTAGCATGAGCAACAATGCAGTCAGTATCAGAACCAGCGTGCCGGTCAAGGTCAGTTTGCCCACGCTTTCCAGAAATCCGGACAGGTACGATTGTATCTGGTCACCTGAAGCAGGTACGAAATTGGTGAACACAAATGATTGTAGTTGCTCACTCCATTGCTGGAACACCGGGAATGCCGACGCCACGCCGAAGACCACTGCGAGCAGGGGCACCATCGAAAGCAAACTGGTGTAACTCAGGGATGCTGCTTCATCAAACAACCTGTCTTCACTGAAATGCCGCCAGACATGGGCAGCCAATCGCTTGACACGGGGTACGCTGCTAAAAGATTCCCAAACGTTCACTTTGTCCTCCGGCTTTGTCTGACTGTATAATGACCAGCCCATTCACACAGACAGAAGGTTACCAGTTTGATGGTTCAAATACTGCATAATCCCCGTTGTTCAAAATCGCGCACCACCCTCCAGTTACTGAAGGACAACGGTGTTGAACCCGAAATCATTCTCTATCTGGATACACCACCCGATGTGAGTCAACTGACGGCAATCCTGGGAAAGCTCAACATGCAACCCAGGGATCTTATGCGTAAGGGTCAGTCCGAGTACAAAGCAATGGGGCTGGATAACCAACAACTCAGTGATGATCAACTGATAGCTGCCATGGTAAAGACGCCGATCCTGATAGAACGACCGATTGTGCTGGCAAATGATAAAGCTTCAATTGGCCGTCCGCCTGAATCTGTTCTGGAGATTCTCTGAATCCTGAAAACCAGAATCGCTGGTCGCAACTTATGCTGGCTGCCTATTTTGGCACGCTGGCCTGGCAGTTGATCTGGCACGGCTTGTTACCACCACCATTGGGTTCACGAAATATCGGCCTGGCTATCTTTGCCTGTTTACCGTTGTTGATCCCGTTGGCCGGTCTGGTGCGTTTGAACTATAAAAGTATGATCTGGGCAGGCTTGCTGCTGATGCTTTACATGACGATAGGCATCATGGAAATCTGGAGTAATCCGCCACAAAGAATACCGGCATCAGTACAGGTTGCGCTGGCTATTTTCTACCTGTTTGCTTTCAGAAAACGTAACCTGGCATAACCCAAACACGTCCAGTGCTCCGTCAATTTTCTGGCAACCCCTGGTCCTGTGGCTGGGCCGTTACCTCAATCTCCTGCAATGGCTCCGGGCGGGATGTGTAAAACTCCCGATAGAGTATGTCGATACGGGATAGCGCATGCATCAGGCTGGTTGGTACTGATCCCTGCCGACGCACGGCCCCGGGTTGCTTTAACCAGACTTCGCGTAATTTGTTCAGACGCTCCAGGGCAATCCTGTTGACGGATGTCAGGGCAACGTTGTCTTCCCGGAAGCGGCGTAAAGTGCGGCCTTCCAGCAACCCTCCATCACCCGCTATGGCGGTGCGAATCCTGTCAGAGTTAAACATCGATTCTGAATAAAACAGCATCATCTGCATACGCATCAGCGCTTTTGCGATGGAGACCTGTGACATCTCATCGAATAAGGACACATCATCACCCTCAGAATTTCTGGCGGTCGGCAGCAATACCCGCTGGTAAATTTCCGCCTGCTCTGCCTGGTATAAGGACTGCAGGTGCTGATTCAGTGGAATCATAATTTCCGGTGCCTCTGGTACTTCAAGCTTTGAGACACCAATGCCGGTAACAAACCAGTCACGCCATTCTGCACCCTTGTCCCAGTTATTCTGTAACAGGCGTGAAGGCAGACTTCTGGACGCGGCAAGATAGGTCAGGCGATTTGGCACGATCCCTCCCCGGTCTACACGCAACGGGGTCACTATCTTGCTGCCCACCCACTCGACCGGACAACTGTCGTTCAACACATCCTCTGAAGTCTGGGCGAATAAATAGTGATATTCGTCCTGACTGGTAAAGCGAAAACCAAAAATATCGCTAATCTCATCATTTTCCACATAGCGACCCATCAGGTCGAAACCCAGGTGCCCAAAATAATTGGCAACGTTCTCATCATCTGCCCGCACCAGCTTCGAACGCCGCCGCACCCACTCCATGTTGCGATAGCAGATTTCGATTTGTCCCATGCCTGTCTGCTCTGCGACCAGGTACTCTTCGGGAAACAAACCGATCAGTGCCCGGGTCGTGCTGAGACTTCCGGACATATCACATACTGCTTGCCTGTCACAAGGCTCGATCAGGAGGTCGTCGGGCCGGTAGCTGGTTCTTTGTGATGCATCCAGTTCAAGTGAGATATCAGCCCCCGTGCTGAGTCGCTCCGTTCGAAAATCTGCCTCGGCTTGTTCTATACCCAAATCCAGTTCCCGTAAAGCCAGTTCGTAATCTGTCATGGCGCGACTGACCGGGTCATTGACTCCCGGACCGGCATTGGCGAAACATGCTGATTGTTCTGTCAGCCCCAGGATAAGCTGTTCACCAATGCTACGCATTTTCGTTACACGGGCCTCATTTTCCAATGTATTGACAAATTCAGGAGAATATTGGGCAAACCAGGCCATGGTCGTTGCCAGTACAGCCCATTCCAATGGGTTAGGCAGTGGTTCAACCGGTGGTTGGCAGTCGACGGAATAACGGTCGTGCAAATATCCGATGCCATAATTGATTCTCTGCCAGGGGGTGACATTTAATTCACGTCGTAGCGAATCGGTGGTAAACGGTCCATCCATGTTGCCTGACAGTTCGGCCAGACGAGTTTCCTTCTCAGCCAGTTGCAACATGGTCTCCATGCAAGCGTCGAATTGGCGACGTGTCATAGCTGAACCGCCATCGTCATCCAGACTGGCGCCGATGCTGATACAGATATCAATTTCTTCAACAATCCTTGCACGTACCGGTGTTTCAAAGTAATAACCCATATCCGGAATCAGCAATGAAAGCTGTGCTACCGCTTTGGCCAGCAGCCCACGGTAAACCTTTATGTCACTAACAAAGATGTCAGGATCATCAGTAACAAGGGCCTGGGTAGCGGAATCATCAACAACAGGGTCCAGGCCAACGGAATCATCAATAGCCGCGTCGGCAGTCGTTGTAACGCTATCAGCAGACTCTTCACCAGCAGGTTCGCCGGCGGCAAGATCGTTGGCAGTAGATGCATTGGAGCTGGCAATCTTCAGCAGCACGTCATAACA
>RCND010000391.1_pt1 | contig 24523 bp, 18 predicted proteins | sample 2041351 | NCBI WGS metagenome assembly RCND01 (sample SAMN09708230, study PRJNA481090) | Marine sediment metagenome, whole genome shotgun sequencing project. | biome: marine sediment; feature: ocean; material: sediment; isolation source: Sewage treatment plant 12B marine sediment (STP12B) ... | reverse complement strand
TGTAAAGCTGTAGACTGCCAGCCTGGTGATATATTAGAATATATTGACGAAAATAAAACAACGAACCGCTAACACGCGGTCATACGCCATTGGGGTTTAAGTGGTCAGGCAAGTTTAGTTTTCGCTGGCAAGGATTTTAACAAGGGATAGGAACGTAGCCACGAAATCCCCAACGGCGCATACCGCCAATCGTTATGCCTAATTTAAAAAAGACAAAAATGAATAAGATTTTGTTTTCCATTGCACTAATAGTAATAGTATTATCATGCAATAGTAATAAAGGTGATCTGAATCAGAACCAAACTGAAAACAAAAATTCTGATACAATTAGTACAACGACAATACCCGACAGCCTTAGAGCCAGAGAAATTTCAGATATGAAATTCGGTATGTTTATCTGTTGGTCATTCAGTACTTTCTATGGACAAGAATGGACACCTACATTAGATAAGGATGCTTCCTATTTTAAAGCTACAGCTTACGATACAGATCAATGGTGCAAGGTAGCTAAAGATGCAGGGATGGGGTATATTTTATTTCTTTCAAAACATCACGATGGATTTTGTTTGTGGGATACAAAAACCACCGATAAAAAGGTAACGAACAGCCCCATTGGCATCGACGTACTGGCAGAACTAAGGAAATCATGTGACAAATACGGGATCAAGCTGGCACTCTATTTCTCTGAAGGCGACTGGAACTGGCCTGGAGCTATAGATGGGATGGGGGGTAATCAGGGAAAAGGTATAAATCCTGAAATGAAAAAAGCACAGTTAGAAGAGCTTTGCACCCAATATGGCCCGATCGAATTTTTTTGGATGGATCATGCTGTTGGAGATGGTGGATTGAACCATAAGGAAACCGTTGAATGGGTTCATCTGTTTCAACCCAATTGTTTTGTTGGATTTAATCATGGCGAACCAGCGGGTAGATTGTCCTTAAGAGAATTGGGGAAACCAGGACCTGTTGGAGATGCAGATGCAACAAAATATAATAAAGATGCAGAGGTTAATTACAAAGGGTATCTGACGGCTGAGTTTACTTACCCGATTTTGCCTCCTCATGAGGGTGGAGCAATGTGGTTTTATTCATTACCAAAACATGATTCCCTTTGTCATCCGGCGAGAAAACTTTATCAAGACTATCTCGGTGCAGTTAAATATGGTAATATTTTCTCTATTGATGTTGGTCCAAATTACCAAGGTAAGATCCGTGATATTGATGTCGAAACACTTAAGAAAGTGGGAGAGTTAATTAAAGAAAACAATCCCATTTAAAACAAGCCCTAATAGCTTTTTGAAGAAGGTGGATTTTATTCAATCCATCACGCAACGGACAGAGAATCCACTTGCCTTAATATTGCTCCTCGAATCAACGGCAGTAGTATTGTAGCCCATGACCCTGTACAAAGCAATTTGTGCATCGTTTTCTGTTGAAGTCCACCAGCGGCCGAATGCACCATTTAAATTATATGAACCGGTGGAGTTATGGTAGCCTCCGGGTAGTGCTTTAAAGCCTGATTCGTTGCTTCCTCCGGTGTTGGGGGCGATCCAATGGGCCGTGGAACCTTCTTTAAGTTTGCCACCCGCGACTTCAACTCCCCCAAGAAAATTAATTAAAGTTGTCCATTCTGCATCTGTTGGCACATGCCACCCGGAAGGGCATAGATTTCCAGTGGACACTGTATACCAGTTGTATAACGCGCCGTAGATCTCTCCATAATTGCTTTGATCGTTGTTGTACCAACTATATGCTGGGGTTGTTAAGCGGTTCCATTCCTGGTCTTCGCTTACAAGTGGTATCATGGTCTCATCATTGAGTTTGGTGGTTTTTAGGTTCTCTGCCATCCAGAATTGAGTGCCTATGGATACCACCGGATAATCATTTCCATCAACATCAGTAACTTTCAATGCCTCCAAGGTTGTGACATTTACTTCATTGGTATAGTCACCAGATTCATGCTCCGAATTAACAGCGTATACCCGGTATGAATAGTTGGTATTTTCTGTAAGACCAGAATTACTTAATGTATTTTCATCTATTCCTTTTGTTGCCACAGAAGAGTAATTTTGTATTCCTGTTTTCCGTTCGATGACAAAACCGGTTTCATTTTCGGAGTTGTCCGTCCATGAGAGATCTATTTGACTTGTAGAAACAGCGATAGCTTCTAAGTTCGATGGTGGTGCAGGTAAGGTTGCAGTTTCTTTCTTTTCGCAACTGATTAATAATGGAGTAAGTAAAATAACTGCAACTTTCAAACCGAAGTGACTATTTTTCATTTTTCTCACGTTTGGATTCAACTGCTTGTAAAAAAACATAAATCAGGCAAATATGTTCTTTCCGAATATGTTAAAAATATCACAACTGTTTAGTGAAAATATCTGTCGAATGATTTTTCTAAATAAAAGCATTTAATCAGCAGGTTTCTTCTGGCACACTTTATCAAGGTCACATAATTATGATTGCCCTTTGGCGTGAACTTTTACTAGTAACAATTGTATTACAGTGCAATGAAAGCTTTAAGGATTCATACACAGATACAGTTTCTCCAAGTTGCAAAGGGTTTGATAATACATTTATCTTCTTACATTGAAACGATTTGGAAAGAATCGAAAAGCAGAAATTGAATCATTATTTAGAAAATCTAAAGGGCATGAAAAAAGTTCTACTGACCATATCTTTTCTGTTGTTTTTAATAGGCAACACCTTAATGGCTCAAACTGGGATACAATTTGGTTTTAAAGCCGGCTACAACATGGCCATGCAGTATGGAACCATGCCAGCAGACATTACTTATGAGGTCGAATCCGATGCTCGACATGGATTCACCGGAGGTATTATTCTTATCTTTCCAATTACTGATGCGTTTAGTGTGCAGCAGGAATTTCTTTATGCTAATAAAGGCTCCAGACAGTATATTACTATAACCGAACCTCCGGTAAGCACTTCCACAGTATACAATATAAATTATTTCGAACTCCCGATGCTCTTTCGTTATACGTTTGCAAACATAGGCGATGTTGGTATTTTTGGAAGTACCGGATTTGCACTTTCCATGTTGCTCAATGGAGATTACACTGTTGATGGATCTATCGATTTTGACGGTACTCAGGTTCCCTTTAGCCAATCGGGCGATACCGACGGATTAGATATATTTGATTATAGTTTCATTTATGGACTCGGCGTGAAGTTTAATGTATTAAAACAAAAGTGTTTTTTCGACTATCGCCAAACCATTGGCTGGAATACATTGAATATGCCGACTTTTGAAGGAGAGGATCCTGCGCCTTTGCGTAATCAGTCATATTCATTTTCATTGGGTATTTATTTTTAATCAGTTTCTTTTTCATGATTATAAACAATCGGGTTGACACAAAAATTTGTAGAGCGAGGTGTTCACCTTACCTTATAAACCCGAGGGTTTAATTTGGAGCTAGAAAACAACTCCGTAGGTTCCAATGTTGTAATTAATTAAACCTACACACTATGAAATTCCAGAAAGAAGGCACTAGCAGAAGAGATTTTTTCAAAATAGGTGCACTCTCAAGCATTCCACTATTGATTCCTGCAGTGGCATACGGAGCCTCCCCATTTTCAGAGCTTCAAAAGGAGAAACCCGCACCTGGCAAACCCGCAGTGAACTTCATATACGATGGTCCGATGTTCTCCCCCCAGGACTATCTTGCAAAACTGAATGAAATAGATAAAGGAGATCCCATTGAAATAGATTATTATAGCAGTGGAGGGGTAACGAAGGCACTGGAAGAGGAATTTGCCAGGATCACAGGAAAAGAAAAAGCCATTTACCTCCCCACCGGAACCATGGCCAATCAACTGGCTATTAAGCTGCTGAATGGGAGTAACACCAAGGTGATCGTTCCTGATAATTCGCACGTATTCAGAGATGAAGCCGATGCAGCACAGAGCGTTCACAACCTGAGGCTCATTCCACTTGGAAAAGACAAGCCCTATTTTGAACTCCATGATGTAGAGAATGCCATCCAGTATTTAAATGAAAATGAAGTCTTCAAAAGCGGCCTGGGTACGGTAATGATTGAAAATCCCATCAGACGAGCTGATGGCACGGTCATCCCACTGGAAACCATTATAGAAATAACGGACTATTGCAGAGAACATGGCTATAAACTGCATCTGGACGGGGCCCGGATACATATTGCCTCAGCCTATTCTAAGGTCCCGGTCTCCGAATACGCTTCCCACTTCGATACCATATATGTCTCCCTTTATAAGTACTTAAACGCAGGATCTGGCGCCATGCTTTGCGGGGATGCAGCCTTCATTGACCAGATTCCTCATCAGATAAAAATTCTTGGAGGGACCATGCTTCGAAACTGGAGTAATACGGCTATGGCCCTGCACTACCTGAATGGAATTGAAGAGCGCTGGAATAATTTACTCCAGACTGCCAGCCACTTCATTTCTGAGCTAAACAAATTGGATGGTGTGAGTATTACTTCTCTGAAAAATGGGTCAAATGTGTACGACCTGGAACTGGCTAGGGAGATCAATCTAATGGAACTCACCGACCATTTATATTCCACGCACAACATCAGCCTGGGGCGTGCAAATGAAGAGGGTCTCGTGAAATTCAAGGTCAATGAAACCCTCTTAAGCAGGGATATTGAAGAAATCATTGAAGCCTGGAAATCAGGGATTAAAAAGGCAAATGGATAAAAAAAGCCGTAACTTCTGCTTGAACCAACATTTAATCAAATGAAAGCAATTCGTTTACTGGCTGCAAGCATGTTCTTGCTTACTGGAGTTTTGCATTTTTATCTGGGCTTTTCAGCCCTCGATGATCCCAATTTTATCATTACGTTGGCTTTTGGAGCCGTTTATTTTGCAACAGGTGTGTTACTTCTAATGAATAAAAGGTTTGCCCTCTGGATGGGACTCATCCCAATAGTTCCTTTGGTCATGGCTCCTTTTATGCTGGATCTTTGTAGCCCGGATTGGACCTTTGCGTGGATTCCAATCGAGATTGTAGCCGTAATTTGCTGCATAATCCTGCTAGTAAAAAAGAGCAAGGGATAGATCGCTACCTAATTGGACCCCCTCTTGCTGAGATAACCCATCAAATCGTTGTATTCAATGGTAATGTAGTACAGGCCCCCTATGTGGGCACTTCCAAAGCTGGTGGTATAGTAGGAATTCAGCATATTGGATGCACCCAGTTTCAGAGTGGTATGTATACGAGGCAGGGTATAGGATATATGCCCGTCCAGTGTGGAGAAGGCAGGAATATCGCCGGCACCGAATCCCGATTCCCATAGAAAGCCACTTTGCCAGTGGAAGTTAAAGGCAAATCCCATGTGGGCTACAATTTGTGGATGAGCAATGCTCAGGTTTGCCCTGTATTCGGGCGAATTATAACGCGTTTCAACACCCGGGGTGTCAATTTTATCCAGTAGTTTATTATAGGCCACATTACCCCGGAACAGAAGGCCGATTCTAAAGCGGTAATCCAGACCCAGTGCCCATCCCAGGGAAGATACAGGTTCGTCGGTGGTCACATAGGTCTGAAACAGGAGATCATCTTCCTCTCCGGTATCTTCGGCCAGCTGAGCCACCAGCTGAACGGCTTCAAATCCTTTGTATTTGTTGTAATAGCCGTAGGCATCAACAAAGAGTTTCTTTCCCAGGAAGAGTCCTTTGTAACCAATTTCAGTTGAAACAACTTTCTCAGGTAGCAGAGGAGGCAAAACAATGGGCCCGCTCTCTGTTATGACGCTGTCCTTTACGGGATTTCGACCCGACATGGGGTAGATGGGGGTGGTGTTAAATCCATAAGCGTCCCTCACCTCCTCCATGCCTCCGATGGATCTGAATATGCCAGCATCCAGGTCAACCCACTGGCTGGAAATGGCAGGGAAGCGATAGGCGGTCTGAAAAGTGCCACGGATGCTCTGTTCCTTTCCACTGCTAAGGAAATAGATCAGGGAGAACCTGGGGGTATATTCTGCCTCAAAGTATTGGTTCTTGTCAAAACGGAAGGCACCTGTAATCCTCAGGCGTTCGTTAAATAAATCCTTGTTTACCTGGACAAAGGTTCCAAACTGATTGATTCTTATGGGATTGCCAGGTGTATCAAAGAAGATGGTTCCGTCGCTGTCCACAATGGTCAGACGCTGAGAGAAGCCGAACTGTACCTCAACGACTTCGCTCAAATGCGAGAAGTCATACATTCCTTCAACCTGGTATAGCTTGCTATGATCCAGCACCTGAGCTCCACCCTCATTCACATTTGTGGAAGTAATATCGCCTAGCATCTGGTCAAACTCAGGGCTCCCCGGTATGGGAAAGGCGGGTTTTGTATTATCAAAAATAACCCCTGATCTTGGATCCCTGTTGTCGGCCACCAACCTGCCAAACTGGTGTGCAGAGTTCATGTCTTCATTTACCAGTGCCGTCTGGGTATAAGCTGCCAGATAATCGGCAAACCATTGTTCCGAGGGCTTCCACTTCTCATTCATGCGAAGGGCTGCTCCTCCTATATCGTAAGACCTGCCAGAGTTCTCCGCGACCCCCCAGGCGCGCACAAAAAAGTTTGGATGGTTCACTTCCAGCTTTCCGGAAAGGATATTAAATTCCCTGGCAGCAAATCTGTTCTGAGCTGTATAAACACTCGTCCCCTGTGCATAGTTGGCCTGGGCAATTACTTTCAGCTTTTCTGTAATCAAATAGTGAAAAGAACCTCCCAGCCTGATGTTTTCAGTAAGATCATCCGATAGATCGCCTTCATCCCACCCGGTGCGTGTCACGTTCTGATCAGGGAAAAATGGAATGGCGCGATTGTACAGGTTTTCATATTCGGGAGTACCTGGCTCTATTCCCTGTGCCTCAGCAATGCCCCCGATGACCCGATCAGCTACCTCCTCCAGGTTCAGGGAAACCAGGGACTCATCTCCATAAACATTGACACCATCGTAGCCGGGATTGGTCTGGTGGTTCAGGCTAAGATCATCCAGATCGCTCCGGTCTCTAAAATCGGTCGCCTGCCAGTCAGTTGCTGCTAAATAGGAGCCCACCAGCTTTATGGCAATACGGTCTTTGAATACCTTGGCATACCTTAAGTTCATATTAAGCAGTGGGGTTGGATGGTCGAGGTAATCGCTTCCCACATTCATTACCCCGCTTTGAAGTGATACCGACAATCCCTGGTATCGAAAGGGATCCTTGCTTTTCATCACCAGGGTACCATTCATCCCACCTGGTCCATAAAGCACCGTGGAAGCACCAACAACCATCTCTACACTTTCCACGTCTATCTGGGATACGCCAAAGATATTTCCTGCAGCAAAACTTAATCCAGGTGCGATGTTCTCCATGCCATCCACAATCTGGTTCATGCGCGTATTGGTATAATCATTAAATCCACGCGTGTTGGGCAACTGAAAGGTAAGTCCGTGCACATTCATATCCACCCCCTTCAGTTGATACAGACCATCGTAAAAATTAGCTGCTGGCATTTGTTGTATATCCCTCAGATTGAGCCTCTCAACACTGAGCGACGATTGTAAGATGCTTTTCTCCACCCTGCTTGCCGCAACGACCACTTCCTGGCCCAGCAGGTATTCTTCCTCCATTTCAATATTAATGGTCTGACCGCTTTGCCTGAACTCGACGGTCTGGGTCTCAAATCCTATGAATGAAAACTGAAGTTCAAAGGGGGGAGCGATCCTGGTCTTTAACACATATTCCCCCTTCTGGTCGCTGATGGTTCCCTGCACATTGCCCACCACAGCCACATGCACTCCAAACAATGGTAATCCGGTTTTTGCCTCGCTTACCTTACCGCTCACCTCATATGATTGAGCAAATGTTGCAATGCTAGCAAGTGATAGAATCAGGATAAAAATATGTTTAAGCGGGATCCCCATTGTACAGTCAGTTTTGGTCAAACTCTTACTATGTTTTTAAGTAAAAGTGCTGCGTTTGTCCTGTTGTTGGGCGCGTAAATCGGGTCTTACATTTGAACGTATCTGGTCTAAAGGTATCAGATATGTACTAATAAAGCCAATAATAATTGAACATTTGATTCGTTGATTGTTTATATAGATGTGAACCCGCTAAACAAAAAATTATGAAAACGTCAAAACTATTTTTACTCACATTTTTATCTGTCTCCCTGGTTTTTCTGTCCAGTTGCAAGGATGACCCGGTAGATGAAGTTAATTCCTACGTTGGTGATTACATTATTACCAAAGCTACCATCTCAGAGCCTCTTGTCCTGCAAACAAATGAGAGTGGCGAGTTGATCGTACCGGCCGGTATTGATATCACCGCTATGATTCAGGATGCCTTGTTGAGTGCAATTGATTGCGACGCCGCAAATTCAATCATTGAACTACGTGAAGATTTCTCCCTCTATTTAAGCTGCTCAAGCTCTATGGAAGAAATTGATGCAGGTACCTGGGAAGAGCAGAGCGCAACGGTAATCTTACTCAATATGAACAGTACTGCCATTCCCAGTTCGCCAACTGGCATTGTACTTACCGTAACTGACGTTTCTTTGATTGGAAACGCCTTAACCGGCACATCAAGCGTTCCAGTTGCAGAAGAAATGCTGATCGGAATTGTAGCGCTTATGACTGGGGGTCAGAAAACACTTGATGAGGAAGCCACACCTTCGGTAGTTCCTATGACATTTACCATCGAGATGACGAAACAGTAGACCCGAAGAAGTATTATTTTACCTGATGATTTATCAGCCCGGCAGCGACAATCGTTGCCGGGCTGACTTTTTTAAAGCCTAGTACTTCCTCACCCTGATGGGATAGGGTGGTCGTACCGGCTCTTTGGGCGGATTCTGCTTGAGTTGTTCCAATGCCACTTCGATGGCTTTTTCCAGCTGTGGATCGTGTCCTTCGATTACTGCGGCAGGAGTCTGCTCCACGTCAATATCCGGAGCCACACCCACGTTTTCCACGATAAAACCATCCTCGGTCCAGATGGCAACATTGGGTGCAGTTACATATCCCCCATCCATCAGCTCGGGGAACCCAAGTGTGCCTACCAGTCCGCCCCAGGTGGTCTTACCCACCATGGTTCCTACACCAAACTTGCGGAACATATAAGGCAGCATATCGCCTCCTGAACCGGCATTCTCATCAATGATCATCACCTTGGGCCCTTGTATGGAGGCGCTGGGTGATTTAAAATCGTTGGTATAGCGCATATTCCAGTGCGACTGGTAAGGCCTCATGAGGATATCGATGTAGTAATCGGCCAGTGAGCCCCCACCGTTATAGCGTTCGTCCACAATGATCGCCTTCTTGTTGGCCTGGGGAAAGAAGTAGCGCTTGAAATACTCATGTCCGGCACCAGCTGTATTTGGTACATAGACATAGGCCACCTGTCCGTCGGTAGCTTCGTGCACCTTCTTCAGGTTGCCCTCCACCCAGTCGCGATTCCTTAAGGCATACTCGCTCTCGACGGGAACCACCTGGATCTCTCTGGATCCGTTTCCATCGGCATTAGGCCCCACCGTGAGATAGACAATCTTACCGGCACTGTTTTCGAAAGGCTGGTAAAGATTTGTTTCACTTGTCAGTTCCTGGCCATTTACTTTCAGCAGGTATTCGCCCACTTTCATATTCAGTCCCGGTTCGGTAAGAGGTGAACGCAGTTTGGGATTCCAGTTGAGTCCCTCAAACACCTTGGTTATCCGGTAACGCTGATTCTCCACGGCAAAGTCTGCCCCCAGCAGTCCGCCTTCCACCTGTTTGGTTTCGCCCAGCATGTCCCCACCTCCTATGCGGTGATGTCCCACGCCTACTTCGCTGCCCATCCACATCATCACCTTATTCAGGTCGGAGCGGCAAGAAAGATGGGGCAGGAAAACTTCATACTTCTCTTTCATGGCAGGCCAGTCGGCCCCATGCATGCCGGGATCATAAAAGTAATCGCGGTTGATGCGCCACATTTCATCAAAAATCTGGGGCCATTCGGCCAGGGGATCGATCTTCACCTCCATGCTTTCTGTATTCAGGTTCCCCTTCTCGGGATCGGGCTCGGCGCCTGCATCAGCAATGCCCCATTTTGGACCTTTGCGATATAGCATCTTCTTTCCATCGGCGCTGAGCATATAGGAGTCTATCTCGCTTATATCTTTGTCCTCCCGCTCTTCTAGGTCATAAAGATGCATCATCTGCTTTTCGTCGCTTCGTTTCAGATAGATCAGCTGGTTCTCCTTGGCCGAACCCAGTCCGGAAAGATTGCCTGCGTCTACAGGAATGTCCAGGATCCTGTTCTGGATCCCATCTATGTCGATTTTGACAAGTTCAACCTCCTCCTTGGTATCTTCGTCTTCCTCCTTCTCTGCCTTCTCCTCTTTTCCTTTCTCTTCATCACTTTCCTTAGCGAAGGGTGAAAGGGTCTCCTTCTGCAGGGTGGCCAGGTATATATTTCGTGTCATCTGCATGTCTGCATTGGACTGATCAAACCAGTTGACCACTGGCCCCGCATCGGTCGATGCAAAGAAATAGAGGTATTTACCCCCGCGATCGAATACCGGTTCGGTGGCATCGCTTAAGCCATCGGAAACGGCATAGGATGTCTGTTGCTCCACTGAATAGAGGAACACCTGCTGGAAGCTAGTGCCAGTAAGCTTTGTATAGGTGATCCATCTGGAATCGGTCGACCAGTCACCGTGTGCCGGTCTGAAAGGACCAGGCCTGTATAGCTCATCCGCATCAATTTTATTGATGGCACCGGAGGCAATGTCGAGCAGGTAAAAGTTCCTTCCATTGTCCACATAAGTAAGCTTTTTATTATCGGGCGACCACTTAATATCGCTGTAGAAACCCGTCCCCTTTAAGGAAAGTGACCTGGCCTGGCCCCTGCCATCCTGCGGCATGATATGCAAGGTATATTCTCCTGAAGCATCTGAAAAGTAAGCCACCTGTTTTCCATCGGGCGACCATGCCGGGAACTTCTCATGTGCTCCGGTGGTCTGGGTCAGGTTCCTTGGATCACCCTTATCGGCTGGCAAGCTTACAATCTCCCCCCTGAAATCAAATACTGCACGTGCCCCTGAGGGGGAGATATGGGCCCAGCGGATATACCGGTCCCCCTTTACAAAACGGGGCCGAAGCTCCAGCAGGTCTGCTGCAATGCCGATAGTAAGTTTTTCTGGTTCAGCATTTTCGGTATCAAAGGTGTGCAGGTAGCCCTCATGTTCGAAGATAATCTGCCTGTCATGATGTGCAGCGCTTACAATAGGAAAGTAGGCATACTGTGTCAACTGCTCAACTTCCTTGGTCCCGGTATTATAGGTGAAGAGGTTAAACTCTCCGTTCCTGTCGCTGAGGAAATAGATCAGATCACCGATCCACATGGGATTTATATCGTTGCAGCCCCCATCGGGTTTGGGAATCTCCACCTTGGAATGATCATCAAAGGAGAAAACCCAAAGGGTGGACATGGTGCCCCCGCGGTAATTCTTCCACATCCTGAATTTATCACTTATGGGCGTGTAGACCATGGAGCTACCATCGGGAGAGTAGCAAGCATGGAAGGCATTGGGGATTAACAGTTTCTCCGGGAACCCTCCCTCCAGGGGGACAGTGAATAGTTGCATAAACCTTCTGGTATGCACGGTCCGGTTGGAGAGAAACAAAACTTTATCTCCATCGGGTGTAAATCCCTTCACCAGATCAGCAGAAGGGTGCCAGGTGAGTCGAGTGGGAATTCCTCCTTCCACCGGGAGCAGAAATGCATCCATATTGCCATCATACTCGGCGCTGAACGCAATATGCCTTCCATCGGGTGAAAAATGGGGCCATGATTCGACTCCTTCACTCACTGTCAGCCGCCTGGGCTGCGATCCGTCCAGCTCAGCCACCCATAGATCGTTGGCGTAAATAAAGGCGATGTGATCCTGGCTGATGGTCGGCTGTTCCATCAACCTGGTATCGGTGGGATCGATCCCGCTTAGGATCATAGAAGTCATTCCTAGCACCAGTGAAAGTGCGGCTATCATTCCTGTTTTTTTCATGAGGTTTTTAATTGAGTTGACAGTTCTTGTAGAATTAAGAACTCAATTTAATCATTTGTTTTCTAACTTTTCAAGTTTCTGAATTGCCCTGGCGGCACTTTGACTGTAAGGATTAATTTTCAGCGCTATGCGATAATTTATCAATGCTTCTTCAACATCATTGTTTTTCGCATACGCTTCGCCCAGGCTGTCGTATGAATTAGATATATCGGGATACTCCAGTACAAAGAGTTTAAAGACTTTGATGGCATCCTGGTATAATCCATTATTTAAGAAGCGGTATCCCAGATTATTGATCTCATTCTTATCAAACATCACTATGGCAGTGTCGTTTGACCTGGCCCGCCAATATACTTCCATTCCCTTTTCAATTCCTTCTGTTTCAATATATTTGATGAAATCTTCTCCCCTTGGTGGTATCCATAATGATTCTTTGAATTCTATGGCTAACAGGCTGTCTGCTGTGCCATTTTGCCAGGGTTCGGCTTGTAAAAAGGAAAGTGCAGCGGAGTCTTCTTTCATATAGGCATCTAAAAAATTCAATGCATACAGATACACCAATGCATTGTCCGAATCTATGTGAGTAATATTTATATTTTCTTCGCTGCCTATGTTGGCGAAATCTCCAATATGCGGTAATGACTTAAAATCCTGATGATTCAGCTGCTTAAAATGCAGCAGATAGGCATCCGAATACATGAGTCTGTGGTAAAAACCAAAGTCCTGTTCATCATGGGCTTGCCTTGCCATATTCATAAAAGGGATTTTGAGCCTCCCGGAGTCAAAATATGGAAGGCTCTTAACCGCACGATCCCTGTTCAATAAACAGATACTTCCGTCGATGCTTAATACAGACTGAATATCAAAATTACGGAGAGCAAAAAGAACGTTGATAAGGCCTCCGTAGCTGTAGCCCATGGAACAAATATTATCCAGATCCGCACCTGGGAAATCTCTCATGAAATTCATGGCAAATTCCATATCCCGGGTCTGCGCTTCCTCGTCCATCAGGTTATAGGAAGGTACTCTATCAAACATACCATTTGAGGGAACTGCAGCGACTACATATCCGTGACTTGCAAGGAATTCAAAAAGCACATCGAACGAATCGGGACTGTCCCCTCCTCCTGAACAAAACAGTATGAGCGGGAACTTTCCTTCAGAAGGTCTGGCATTTTTATATGCATGAGTTTGCCGATTGAGAACATAATCAATAAGCGTTTGATTCTTATTTTCCGTTTGATTATAAAAATTGGTGCTTCTCCTATAACGATCTACTATTTCTTTGCTGCCTGCTTCATTGAGCAAGGAATAATCAAATCGACTACCCCTCGTAATAATATACCCGGAATAGGGCATAGTGACACTGTCCCCGCCAGGGCCTGCAGGGTACCATACTGAAATCTGGACCGGCCGGAAGTTATTCGTGGTGAGAAGCGTTTTCTGATAATCGTATTTGGATCTGATGGTTCTGCTTTGATCATATTCGAAAAATACCTGGTAGCCCACCTTATGGTCCCCCTTTTCTATATTTTTCCATGAAAGTTGTTCCGCGGGTTCCTGTGCTAACATGGAAAATACAGAACAATAAAAAGTCAGTATTAAGAATGAAAAATGTTTCATAGTTAAGCTCTAATTTTTTGTTGATCGGTCATTCGTGCTAAAGACGATAGAACGGCCGGATTGTTCCTGATGCTGCGTGCGGGTAACATTTGAATTTACCGGGCATGCATGCTATATTTGTCCACCACGACCATGAAAGTATACAGTATCAGCAAATGGGCCTTCCGGGGAATCTGCATCCTGATTCTTCTCCTACCAGTATCTCGTCACTGGCAGCTGCTTATTACCGGCGGCAAGGCTGTCGGAACGGTAACACAGTATACATCAAGGATCGTTGAAGATATAATGGGTGCGAGAGATCTTGTCCAGGCTAGCGAAATTGAGTTCATCGTGGATGGGGTAGCTCATCTTACATACGGGCCGAAGAACTATGAATATGATGTTGGACGCAACCTGAAGGTATTCTATACACAGAAGGATCCCTCTCACAACTGCATTGCCACCTTCTCAGGATTCTACCTGAGCAACTATACCATTCTTCCCTTTGTCCTGTTCACGGTCTGGTTAGCCTTTTACCTCTCTTTTAATAATTACCGGAAGCGAATGAAAATGCCAAAAGGTCATCCTGGGGCGAAGCCCAAAGCCCAATCAGCAAGGCCACCTGTGCAGATCCCACGCAGTTAATACACGCAGCGTCTATTTATTTCGTAGAAGAGCAGGGAGGCGGATTACCATTTTTAATCCCTTCCTTATACCTTAAGAGTCTTTGCCTCCTTAAGGATTTTAAATGTGTTGATGTTAATTGATCTTCCATTAATGTAAACTTTTAATAGTCTTATGTCCTTCGTCCGATACTTCGAGTAATGTTGCGAGATATCATTCCAAAATCATTGACTGCATACGACATTCTTCCTTTGATCACATAAACAGGTATAAAGTAAAGAATTGCCATCTCAAGATGTAATATATTTATTACCTTTACAATGACAAAGTATAGTGAACTGTTCAGGATCTTAAAGAAGGATGGGTGGTATAAAGTCAGGCAGAAGGGTAGTCATATCATTATGCAACATCCAACGAAAGAGGGACCAATAATCTTCCCGTATCATGCAGCCAAAGAGGTTAAAACGGGGGTGTTAAAATTTATACTTAAACAGGCCGGGATTATAGGTAATAAACGATGAGGAGAAAGAAGGTTAAAGTATTCGTATTGAAAGAAAAAACTGGCTACAGTGCAACAACTACCATTGGAACCAGCTTCATTGCCACAGAGGCCGAATCATTTGAAGATCTTAAATCGAATATGATTGAAGCTCTCAATTTTGCTTTTGAGGAGATGGGTAGGATTTATATTCTTCATGACCTCATATTTGAATTTGATCTGGAAAGCTTCTTCGATTTTTATAAGGTCATAAACGCTAAAGCTCTGTCTGAACGAATTGGAATGAATCAAAGCTTGCTGGCTCAATATATCAAAGGGATCAAGAAGCCTTCCCCGGCACAAACCAAGAGGATATTACATGGAGTTCAGCAAATCGGCCGTGAACTAACTGAGGTTAGATTCCTGTTATGAGCTCAAACAAAAAGCCCCCCTTTAATCAACTATTTTCAGCAAGGATGCGGACTCCTTGTCGAGATAGAGCCAGGCATCTTTATGAGTGGTGAGGACTGAGGCCGGAACCAGGGGTGATACAATCTCCTCAAGGCTATTTTTAACTGCCCGCGCTTTTCGGGCATCTGGTACACTGCAGATGATTGTTCTTGATTTCATGATCTGCCGGATCGACATGCTGATGGCCTCCAGTGGTACCTCTTCCAGGGAGGAGAACCAGCCCTCTCCAAGCTGCTGCTGGCGGCAAGCCTCATCAAGTTCCACAACAATGTAGGGAGCTTCTGTCTCAAAATCTGCCGGTGGATCGTTAAATGCCAGGTGGCCATTCTCCCCTATCCCCACAAAGGCCACATCCACCTTCTGCTTCCCGATGAGCTTACTCAGTCTTTCGCACTCCCCTTCTAAATCCACCTCCCCGTTGATGTAGTGGAATGCCTTGAGTGACACCTTATCCACAAAGCGTTCTTTCAGATACTTCCGGAAGGATGCCGGGTGGGTCAGAGGGATGCCGATATACTCATCCAGGTGAAACGCGGTGACCCTGGACCAGTCGACCTCCTCTTTGATCAATGCACCAAGCATTTCAAACTGTGACGCACCGGTGGCTACAATGATGCTGGCTTTGCCTTTCCTGGTTATGGCCTCTGAGATAAGGCTCGCTCCTTTTTTAGCTGCTGTTTTACCAAGAGCAGCTTTGGTATCAAATACGGCTACTTCCATATGTACAGGGATTTAGACCTAAAGCAAGGTACGAAAATTACCAACCCTGTGCGCGGAACGCAGCCTGGATCTCCCGGGTAATGGGTCCGGGCGTACCCTTCCCGATCTTTTGCCCTTCCACCGATACCACCGGTGTAACATCATTGGAGCTGCTGGTAAGGAATATTTCATCGAAATCGTACAGACGCTCAGCCTCTATGTCCTCCACCTTGATTTCATTAAACAAAGAAAGCACCTGCTTTCGGGTGATTCCTTTCAGGATGTTGCTGATGGGAGTATAAACAGAGCCTTCCTTTACAAAAAATAGATTGGCACGGGATGCTTCGGAAATCGTGTCGGTATAGTACAATACATCGATTGCATTGTACTCCCTGAGTTTCTTTTGCAACTTCAGTCTGTTAAAGTAATAGAGCGTTTTAACCTCCGGATTGGGCCTGACATATTCATCTCGAATCAAATTAACTCCTTTCTCAATGGTCTCTTCCGGAGGCCTGTTCCAGGCAACATTCAGGATCACGATATTTGCCGGCCCGCTAACCGATTCCAGATTATCTGCGTAGCCTCCAGAAACAATCACCTTGAATGCCCCATTGAGCAGTCCGTTCTTCTCCTGCATTCTGTGGATAACAGATGTAAACTGCTCCTTGTCCAGGTTCACCTCAATGCCCGACAGCTCTAAAGAGGTGTATAGCCTCTCCACATAATCCTCCAACCAGAGCATCCTACCTTCCCTGCAACGAAAGAAGTCAAAAACACCATATCCTCGCTGGAACAAAAGATCAGAAACATGTAGATGTATGTCCTGGAAGTGGACCAGGTCACCGTTGAAGTAGCAAAAATTCGATTGATTCATACTTTCAAATTTAACTACTTTTTTTTAGCTTCAATTACAACATATTATTCGCTGCAAGTTTGGAGCTGGTTTACGGTTTCCAGTCATAACTTACGGTGTAAAACATCTCTTCAAAACAGTAGATATTCTCTGAGAAGAATATCATATTATCGTGGGTAAAAGAGTCATCCTTTCCATTGTAATCCCAGATATCTACTCCCTTGGCAAACACAAAGTAGCCTGCTGTCGGACGATTCATTTTGGAGATAAAGGGATTAGTAGAATCGTACTCCTCTATATAGGTGCAATTATTGTCCAACAATATCCATTTGCCCTCCACATATATTTCCGACATGACGTGTCCGACAAAGTTATGGGTGCTTCCTTCATTATAGTTATATCCCCATAATACATCAGCCGTTTCAATCATTATTGCCGGAAAACCAAATTCGCGTAAAACACTGGAAATTATTAAGGCCAGAGAATGACAACCATAGAAGGTCTTTATTTCATATAGCTCATCGACTGTATTCTTACCAATCATGGCTCCTCCTGCATTCTCGAATTCAAAGTGCTGGTTTATCCAGTGACAAACCTTCAATACATCTTCAATAGTATCCTCAGGAGTGCCAATAGCCTCCCGTATTTCTTCCAGGTATATATCCTTTAGATCTGATTGCTCACCCGGGATCAGGTATTTATCCAGATTGTTATAATCAATCCCAAAAGTGAAGTCTATGGTTGATATATCGATATGACATTCCTTATCAATTTCTGGTTCCTTATCGGTGGAACACATTACCAGAAAAAGTTGAAGAATAGTCAACAATATGGGAAATCTGACTGCTTTCAATAGTTAAGTGTTTATGCCTTTTCTTTCAATATCCATTCACTTTAACGGTTCAGTGAATATGCTGGCTGTCGTAATCAGTATCACATTTATTGTGCGTATTTTTCGGTGAGTCGAATGAATTCAGGATGATCCCAAACAGGTTTCCAGTTTGGATCTAATTTAAATAATGGAGCCGAGTAAGGTCCTGGAATAGATAACAATATCTCTAATTGTTCAAATGCATCATCATACTCTTCCACCATCAAATATATCCACGCTAATTCCTGGATCCTATGGACACCCCGGACAGCGTCCATATTTATTGAACTAGTTTCAACAGCTTCCTTGCCGTAGCGAATCGCTTTTTCTTTATTTCCTAAACCAGCATATGCAATCCCTAATGAACTAAGGATCCTGGGATCGCCAGGAAATTCCTGGAGCTTTGCTTCTATTTTAATCCGGGCTGAATCGTAATATGCATTGGCTTTCTCAGGAAGACTCAATAAATCATAAATCATTGCCTGAATCAGACTTTCAGGATGGTAGCAATTTAAAATATCACGACCTTCCCAATCTGTAGAAGAAAGAACATCCAGTGCTTTTTGATAATTCTCATCATATACATCAAGCAAAAAGGTGAAAAAATATGACGATTTCATCATAGTAGCCTCTGATATGTTCATTATTGCAGCTTCTTTTAGAACCTCTCTTGCTTTTACTGTATTGCCATCCCGCATCAAATATGTAAGAATTGTCTGAACGTAAAATTCTATATGATCAGGAAAGAGCAAAATCCCATTATCTAAATAGTCCAATGCTTCCTGATACTTTCCTGTCAATAAATAGGTCCCAGCTAGGTCTCCAATAATCCATATTGATCTTGGATCACCTTGATAGGCATTTTCGAATTCAATAATTGCTTTTTCCCATTCACCCATCCTTCGATACACACATGCTTTGATGTAACTGCAATCTGGATGATCCGGCATATACCCTGACGCTGTTTCAAGTTGAACTAATGCATTTGAATAATCTAAAAAACCATGGTAATAATACTCTGCCAGAGCAATGAAGGCTTCGGGAAGTTCAGGATCAATCCTGAAGGCAGCATCAATGGCTGCCTTACTTTCAATTATAGGATACTGGCTGGGATCAAACCGAAACCAGAAGATATTCAAATAGCTCTTTGCAAGAAAAGTATAGGCTAATGCAAAATCTTTATCCAGCGCTATAGATTCTTTAAAGAAATTGATCGCAGTAATCAGGTCTCTTTTATTTGGACCTTTCCTGAAATATTGTTTTCCAAGTAGGTACTTATCGTATGCTTCTTGGTTTGAAGTAGGGATTTTTTGAACACTTTGTTTTTCCGGATCAGTTAAGAAAGCTTTCAAATGATCAGCTATCTGCATAGCAATATCTGATGGAATGCCACTAATCTCTATAGATTGCCGATCATAATCATGTTGCCAGATTTGCTTATCGCTGTTCGGTTCAATTAATAGTACAGTAAATCTATATTGTTCCCTTAGTTTTTTGTAGGAGCATTCAAGAATGTAATTCACGCCTAACTCATCTGCTATTTCAGTGACATTTTCATCGGCATCTTGATAAACCAGAACAGATCTCAGAGAAGCTACCCTGTCAAATGATTTAATTTTATATAAATGGTTAATCACCTCTTCGGTTAATCCTAAACAAATGTATTGCTGGTCAGGATCTCCACTATAATTATTGAATGGAAGGACGGCTATAGATTTCTCAAGTTTTTCATCAATACTGGTTTGATTCCGATTTCCAAATATGTTCAATGCCAACAGACCAATGATTACAGCAAAACTTACATAAGTTGCAGTTTTCCAAAAGTTTGGCGTAGCGGTCTTTTCCCCCATATTGACTTCTTTTGATGGTTTAGTCTTTTCTATACCTCCAAGGCTTACATCAAAGATCCAAGAGAAAATCAGTGCAATAGGAAAACCAATGCCAAGGATAATAAGAATCAGAGCTGGCGTCCATTCCGGAAGGTTCAATGTTACATAGACATTGCCTACCAACTCAATGATTACAAATGAAGCTGTTGCATAGACAATAGTTACATGAATGACTCGACGCCGTTTGAGTTCCTTCCAGAATCGGGCTAGCTTGTTTGGATCACCTGGCATGTAAAGATGAGATTGGTTTACTGCAAGTTAAGGCCTTAGGAAATACAAATCAAATAGGAGAATTTTTAATTATGACAGCTAACGTATGTATAAACATTGTGGCTAATTTTTCTTAAATGTTTAAAAAACCAGGCCAATTGGACACTTATATTATCACTAAAGAATCTTTCGTATTTTAATACCCCCGTGCCGAAAAACCAGCTGAACGCGTCAGTCTTCACGGCATTCATTACAGGCTTCGAAGTTGCAAGAATTCCCGGAGCCTCAACAAGGGAATCACTTTCATTTGCGACTATTGGATCATTGTGTTGAGAATAAACAACACTCAAATTGGAAAGTATTACTATTAGGAAAACTGGCTGTCTCATAGCATTGGTTTCGATTGTTAATCAAAGTACTACTATGATCTTTCCTTAAATAGATGAAAGATGTAGAAAGATGAACAAGGTGCTATGCGGCTGCACTCTATATAAGAGGGTAATTGAAATCAAAATTAAGACATTTCAGCCAGGTTGTCAAGCATCTAGAGTAATTCCATGCTTAATAGTCAGGGATGGTATTTGGATGTGGAACAGGATATCAATTCCTGCGGATCATACTCTTCATTCGTCCCTCCAGGAAGTGGTGTGCGGTAAAAATCACAAAGGCAAGGCCACTGTTAAATATTACTTTGATAAGAACCTCCCCCTGGCTCATTTGATCAATTAAGGGATCAAAGGCCACCAGTGAGGCTTCAAACATGATCAGAAAGAAAATGAAGATCAGGAGATTCAGTATTTTATCGTCCAGATTGAGTCGTCTGTTCATCAGGATGATCAGGAAGATGATGAGAACAAATAAGGCTATGCCGCTGAATTCTAAAGTATTTTTCCGATCTGAAAGGTACTTGGCCTGCTTCTCCTTCTCGATTCTGAGCAGGTCTGCCTGAACCTGGTTCAGAGAGTCCAGACGGGTCTGTTTGTCCACCTGGTAGGTGAACTCCATGTTGGCTATCTCATTGATCTTTTTCACATTGAATATGGAGTCTTTTAAGGTATTATAGCGCAGAAAATATCCATATGCCTTATCATTATCCCCCATCTCATGGCTTATCTCAGCGAGTGCGCGATGAATATCCATTTCATTGGTGTATAACTCGGCTTCCACCGACATATCCAGGGCATGTAGGTAGGCCTTTCTGGCTGACCGAAAGTTTTTTTCTGTTTGAAATATTTGACCCTCCAGTGATAAAGCCTCCAGCTTTCCATAGAAATCATTGGTCCGTTCAGCAATTTCCTGGCCTTGCTTTAAATAATGACGAGCCGAATCCATGTTATCAAGATGGATATAGGTGTAGGCCAATCCATTTGTAACCAGAGATTTGTCCATGCTGTTTGGGAAATGGCTTTCAAAGATATGCATGGCCTTATTATAATAGTAAATGGCAGAATCATATTGCTCTTTAATCACATAGGCGCGCCCCAGGTTTAAATAATTAGAACTTACGGGCCGGTACCTTTGCCTCTGAAGGTTAAGTTTCAGGGCTATTTTATAGTTTTCAATGGCCCTGTCTTCCTGATTCAGATGACTGTATCTCAGACCTATGTTATTGAAGTTCACCGAGATTTTTGCCGAATCCTTTAGAGCATCCGCAAGTTCAAGTGATTTAAAATGGTAATCAAGTGAAGTCTCAAATGCTCCCAGGTATGAATATGCAATCCCCAGGTTATTATATACATTACTCAGGGTATTTTGCAGACCATGCTCCTGTGATAGTCTTGCAGCCTGGAGATAAGTTTCTATGGCCTTTTGAATGTCCCCGGAAAGTTCGTAACAAACTCCCTGCAGATTCAGTGCCATGGCTGAACCATGAGCATAGTCACTCAGCAGGGAGATACTATCCAGTTCCATTGCATAGTGTAAAGCTGTGTCCGGATGGCTATAAGACAGATTGTCAATGCTACTATTCAGAGAATTGATCAGGTTGGTATCCCCGGGTGCGATTAGTAATAGCCTGTATATGCTATCCGTCTCCTCCAGCTCCTGGGCATGGGAAATGGAGGGCAGGAAATACAATGTCAGGATGAATACTCTTACGATGTTCCTCATCAATTTAGCTTTGATTAAGCATGTGTCAGTCAGGCAAATCCCGGGTGACTTCTAGGAGAAACAAGACTTACAGTTACTTTGTTCAGCTCCCATCAGATTAAACTTGAATTATAGCTTATGGTTCTATATCTTTAACTTTATGAACCTTATCTCTACTCGCTCCGGGAAGTCAGGAATAGCTCCCGCAAAGATTTCTGTTGTTTTTTTGCTCATAATTATCTTTCAGATCGGCGGACTGGGAAACAGTCTTTATGCCCAGAACGACAGCCTTGTAATTAGCGCGATTCCATTGGCTGAGATTGCCACTACTGTTGCCAGAGACATGCAACATACTCGCGACCTGCTGGTGGAGGAAATCCAGGTTACGACCAGCTCCAAACTGGTCCCACAGATTGATTCGCTTGAAATCCAGGTGGCACAGCTGGCAGAGTTATCGGATCAGATACTGGGCTCCAGACTGGAGATTTCCTATTATAACAGCTTGATCCTCAGGTGGAGAAGGGTTGAGTCCATAGCCGATCCTTTGCAGGAGAATCTTTATGCCTACTTAGCCGGGGGGCAGGTGATAAACACCGAACTTGTAAGTGCCAAAACCAGGTGGGACCTTACACTGAGAGAAACCGATCCAGTAGTACTCAGCGACGACATTATTTCAAGGATCACCGGCATCTATCAGTATATTGACTCGGCTCGCAACATCCTGGGCGATAGTCTGAACAGCTCCCTTGCATTACAGAACCAGGTGACTGACCTCAATCTGGTTATTGAAACCTATTTGCATGAAATAACAGAGCTGCAAAAGGTGGAGTTGGGCAAATCTCTGCTGACCAAAGATGTATCCATTTTCAACATGAAAAGAAGCCCCGACTCGCTATATATGCAAAGAGACAGGGCCTTTCTCCTGAATATGGGAATTCAGGATACAAAAGTTTACCTGGGGAAGGAATGGCCCATCTTGATTTTACTGCTGCTTTCCTTTTTTGGATTACTAATCGGATTTATATTCCTGAAAAGGGTACACTCGCCTCTTGAATCTGATGCGGACCAGAACGAATGGCATCGTGAAAAATTACTCACAAAACCGGTGGCAACAGCCTTTATTTTCATGATGCTACTTGCCTTGTGGTGGCTGCCGACGCGCCCGGTATTCCTGAGGGAGATATTTATAATTCTATTTATCCTCCCTTTCCTTCCCATTTTCCGGCTACTTACCTTCAAAGCCATTCGCTTTATTCTACTATACCTATTTGGCATTCTTTTGTATAATTTTCTGAATGATTACCTTCAAACAGGTGCTGTATATCTACGTCTCTCCAGCCTGCTGGAATCCATTGCACTTTTCTCTTTTCACATTTACTTTTTAATTGCGAAAAAGCGCCTGACCGATGAGAATAAAGAACATTTCTTCTATAAGCTCTTAAATACTATTCAGCCCTTCTACTTTTTGCTTACCCTTTTTGCTGTTATTGCGAATATAATTGGCTACTGGAACTACGCCAATCTGGTAAATGAAGCTGTATTATTGTCCCTGATCCTGCTTTTGCTTTTTGCTACTGGATTTTTCAGTCTAACAGCTGTCATTCACCTGTTCTTCAGAACAAGATCGGCAGATAAATCGCTGATCTTAAAAGACAACAAAAAGGGCTTATACAAATGGCTCTTCCGCTACCTGAGGATTGGGGTAGTTATCTTATGGGCAATCTACACCCTGCGTTTTTTCTATCTCTGGGATCCTTTTCTAACAGGGGTGAACAAAGTGCTTGACCTTGGATACGAGTTTGGAACGGTTAATTTAAGCATTCGGGGTATTCTGAGTTTTGTTCTTGTGGTCTACCTGTCGTGGCTCATTTCCTTTATGATTCGTAATTTACTTGAAGTTGAGCTTTTCGGGAGACTAAAACTCCCACGTGGAGTTCCAAAAGCCGTCTCTTCCCTTACGCAGTATTTCTTAATTACCCTTGGATTTATGCTGGCTTTGTCTGCTGCGGGTTTTACCATGCAGAACCTGGGCCTGCTGGCAGGTGCACTGGGGGTTGGTATTGGCTTCGGACTTCAGAATATTGTCAACGACTTCATTTCCGGACTGATCCTTGCTTTTGAGCGACCTGTCACCGTGGGTGATGTTATAATCGTGGCGGGTCATGAAGGGGTGGTGCAAAGAATTGGAATCCGTGCCAGTGTGATCACGCAGTACGACGGCTCGGAAGTAATCGTACCCAATTCTGAACTAATTAGCAACAAGGTGATTAACTGGTCGCTCTCCAAATACTCCAGGCGTATGATTCTTACTGTAAATACGCACCTGGAAACAGATACTGACCTGGTATTAAAGATCATGAAGGAAGCTGCATACGAAGTGGAGTTTGTCCTGAAAGAGCCCGAAGTCAAATCATATTTTAATGGCATCAAGGATAGGGAACTGGAATTTGCCCTGTACTACTGGGCTTCGGGGAATATCCTGGATTGCAAAAGCCTGGTAAATCAGCAGGTACAAAAAGCACTTAAGGTTGCAGGCATTGATTTTGTCATGCCCCTTCATGTGCTTATGCAGGAAAGCAAGAAGTCAGAATAATCTCCATTTTCCTTAACTTCAGTGCATGCGAGCATCTTCATTATACCGTAGACTCTGGGTGCGTCTTTTCCCTAACAGGTGGGTTTTAGGACTGTTCCTGATATTTCTATTTGGGATTCCCAGGGT
>RCND010000400.1_pt1 | contig 24635 bp, 26 predicted proteins | sample 2041351 | NCBI WGS metagenome assembly RCND01 (sample SAMN09708230, study PRJNA481090) | Marine sediment metagenome, whole genome shotgun sequencing project. | biome: marine sediment; feature: ocean; material: sediment; isolation source: Sewage treatment plant 12B marine sediment (STP12B) ... | reverse complement strand
TCGCATTATTGGTGAAAAAATTGGAACTGAAGCCTATAATAGGGCTTTACAATATTTTACTAGTAATTTGAATAATACTCCCATAAATTTAAATGAATGGAGGCTCTACCCTATCCCATTTGATACTACAATTACACTGCGTCAAGAAGATCTTGATGCTTTTAATATTGACATATTTGCTTTTGATGGCAAACTTGTCTTTAACAAAGTGATTAGTCAAAGCACTAATACAATTACCTTAGATTTATCCAATTTATCTAGAGGCATCTATCTTACTAAGATTGCTACTTTCAAGGACAACAGAATTCATTATCAAAAAATTATTAAAAAATAATACTACTTAGTAATGATGCATTGATTTAATGATGTAATGATACAATGATGTATTGATTTATTGATGTAATGATAAAGTGCTGATCTGTTATACAGGTCAATATTTTCGCGTACTTTTGCCGGATGAAAATCAGGAATCCTTCCCAGTTCGAATTCATTGCCCTGATGGCTTCTTTGATGTCAATTGTCGCCTTGGCTATTGACGCTTTGTTACCTGCATTGGATTATATTGGTTTTTCAATTGGCACAACGAAATCCAGTGACACCCAATTATTGATCACGATGATCTTTCTTGGTCTTGGGATTGGACCCCTATTATTCGGGCCTATTTCTGATAGTCTTGGTAGAAAGCCTATTGTTTATATGGGTTTTGCTGTTTTTATCGTAGCCAGTTTAATCTGTATTTACTCCGAGAGTCTTTACTGGATGGTGATTGGTCGTATCCTGCAAGGGGTAGGATTATCAGCGCCCAGAACCATTAGTATCGCTATGGTAAGAGATAGTTACAGCGGTGATTATATGGCGCGAATCATGTCATTTATTACCGTGGTATTCATCATGGTACCCATTGTGGCACCCGCTATGGGGAAATTTGTGTTGGATCATTATAATTGGCAAGCCATATTTTATATACAATTGATATTCACTGTTTTGGTTTCCTTTTGGTTTTGGAAAAGACAGCCCGAAACCCTGCCCGAAAAAAAACGAGTCAAATTTACAAGACATATTTTCCCTAACGGTTTAAAGGAGCTGTTCAAACATAAAAAAACCATTGGATATACGCTTGTTTCAGGCTTTGTTGCCGGATCTTTTATGGTTTATCTGAGTGCCTCTCAACAAATATTTCACTCTCAATACGGCCTTAAAGAAGAGTTTCCATTTATTTTTGCGGGGCTAGCCATATCAATAGGCTCTGCTACTTTTCTCAATGGCACCCTTGTGGTCAAGTATGGAATGGAACGAATTATCAACCTTGCCATTTTATCTTTTTTTGGGACCTCTCTGCTCTATTTGATCCTTTTCTATAATACGAGTAACCCGAATGTGATTGTTCTACTAGCCTTCTTTGGGATGCAGTTTTTTTCCATAGGGTTTCTCTTCGGAAATTTAAGAGCCATGGCTATGCAACCTATTGGGCACATTGCCGGAATAGGTGCCGCCATTACAGGGTTTATATCGACTATGATGGCAGTTCCGATAAGTATTTATATTGGAAAATTTGTCGATCAAACGGCGCTTCCTTTATTTATCGGATTTTTAATTTGTAGTATTTTATCGATTCTTATTATTATGTATTTGAGATTTGACAGCAAACGACAACGCCAAAAAGTCATCAGTAAATTATCTTAAATCTTTGTAGATAAGCTTATTGCCCCAGGTTTCTGGCTTCAAAATAAGTAAGATCCCCTTCATCAAAAGTCACATTGATCTCTATCGGATTGCAGCATACCTCGCAATCTTCCACTAGTTGCTGGTTAAGAACAGACCTGTCTAATAAGACCGAAATATTTTCCCAGCAGTACGGGCATTGAAAAAAATGTTCTTCCATGTGGCTTTTCTTAGTAAGAATTTTACAATTTCTAAAATAAGTAAAAATATCTTTCTTATTTTAGAACGAAATTATTTTGTCAGCATAAATACACCTTCGTTTATGGAGATCAATAACATAAAATACGCCATCATTGATGTTGAAACAACAGGTATGGGGATTCAGGGAAACCGCATAACGGAAATTGCGATCCTTGTACATGATGGAACAAAGGTGATCAAAGAATTTCAAACTCTTGTCAATCCTGAACGTACTATCCCGTTTACGATAACACGATTAACCGGAATTAATGATCAGATGGTGGCAGATGCACCAAAGTTTTACGAAATAGCCAAAGAAGTTATTGAGCTCACCACTGATTGTGTTTTTGTGGCGCATAACGTCAATTTTGATTATAATGTGATTCATAAAGAATTTTCTGAACTTGGATTTCCTTTTAGGAGAAAAAAACTATGTACCGTTCGCCTCTCGCGTAAGTTGATACCGGGCCTTCCCTCCTACAGTTTGGGTAAATTATGCTCTTCAATAGGTATCCCCTTGAATGACAGACATAGAGCCATGGGCGATACGAGGGCAACAACCTCGCTATTCGAAAGATTGATGGGACTTGATCTTGACCAAAAGGTATTTTCTTCTTTTTTAAAAATAGGCTCGCGGCAGGCTACCTTACCTCCCGGTTTGCCAAAAGAAGTTTTTGACCAGCTGCCTGAACGAACAGGAGTCTACTATTTTAGGGATAAACAGGATGAAATCATTTATATAGGAAAGGCCCTGAATATCAAAAAACGAGTGTTGAGCCATTTTTATGACAAAAAGAACCGTGAAGTGGCCATGTGCCAACAAACCGTAAACATTACTTTTGAACTAACAGGAAGTGAGCTATTGGCCCTTTTATCGGAATCCTCTGAGATCAAAAGACACTACCCTGTCTATAATCGGGCGCAAAGAAGAAACAATGAAGGTTTTGCAATTTTTAGCTATGAAGACAGATCAGGACTGCTGCATCTCGCCTGGAACAATTTAAAAACTGTTCCTGACCCTATCATGAAGTTCTACAATACCACAGAGTGCAGGCTCTTTTTAGAACAGCTATGTGAACAATTTGAGTTATGCCCAAAATATTGTCATTTACAGTCAAATGTAACTTCATGTTTCCACTATCAAATCAAAAAATGCAAAGGTATTTGCCGCGGTGAAGAAGCATTGGAAAGTTATAATCAACGCGTAAACAAGGCAATCAGGCATATGAGTAATGACAGCAAAACCTATGTGGTCAGTCAAAAAGGAAGAACTCAGGAAGAAAAGTCGTTCGTTCTCATTGAAAATGGGGTGTATCAGGGTTATGGATACATCGATCAGGAGCAGCAAGTAAGGAGTTTATCAGAACTTAGAGAATTTCTAATCCTGAAAAAGGATAACAGGGATGTACAAAGAATACTAAGAGGATTTAGAAATAAGAATGAAAGCAAATTCTTATTATTAGAAGAAGAAAGTAACTTCCTAATGTAGCATTACATCATTGTATCATTGTATCATTAGATCATTACATCATTTTTCCATTAATTCATTTTTTCATTAATTCATTGCCACCCATGTGTTACCAAACAAAAATCACTAAAAAGAAAGAAGAGATGCAGCGTCAATTTGACGCCAAAATAACGGGGCTCGACGAATTTGACCCCGGGGAAGTGATCAAGGCCTTTGATTTTCCAAAAACGCCAATTATTACCGATGAAGATGAACATTTGATACAATTGTATCAATGGGGGCTCATACCCTATTGGGCTGATGCTTCCTGGAACAGGAATTATACCTTAAATGCCAGAATAGAAACCCTCGACAGCAAACCTTCTTTTAAGAATATTACCGGTAACAGGTGTTTGATTCTGGTCAATGGCTTTTATGAATGGCAACACATTGGGGATTCGAAAATTAAATATGAAATTGGTTTTAACAATGAACTTTTTGCCCTCGCGGGTTTGTATGATCACTGGGCCGATACCAAAACCTATACCGTGGTAACCACTGAAGCAAAAGGCCTTATGAGAGAAATTCACAATACAAAATTAAGAATGCCCGTGGCCCTGTATGCTCAGGAAGAAATGCAGGCCTGGTTGCACGGCCAGGAGGTGATACCGAGATATGATTTTACAACAAATCCAGGTTTATATCAACAACACACCTTATTTTAAACAAAAATGAAAAAAATATACGTATTATACTTCGCTATTATTGTGAGTAGTATTCTATTGATTATGAATATCTCTGAACTGGATTTTAATAATCTTCAAAAAGGACCATATACCGGAATTATTGGGAACATTTTGTTGATTTTGGCAATGATCGTCACAATTCGGGATTTAAAGAATTAGGATTTTAAGGTGTTGAAAGCTTTTTTATCATTACAATAGGAACCTGTAGATTTCGTCCCATCCATTCATCCTTTCGTGTGAATTTTCATTTTTCTCAATCTAATCGATTCATCAATTAATCAAAAAAAAACCCTCGCAACAAAAGCTACGGGGGTTTTTATTAAAATAACTCAAAATTACTACAAAATTACAATTCCTTTATTTCGATGTTTTTCCATTTTATCTTGATGCCTCCACCAGAATGGATTTGAAGGGCAATTGAGCCTTCACCCGCGCCGATTTTATCGTCAGTAAGCGTAACCATTTCCACGCCATTTAACCAGGTAGTGACTTGTGGTCCTAATACCTTTATTTTCATGGTATTCCACTCCCCTATTTTTAAATTTTTATCTTTTTCCATGTCTGGTTTTATCAACCATTCTCTGCCATAGGATTCATATATCCCTCCTGTAGCATCACCATCTTCTGAAGTTCTTTTTTGAGCAACTTCAACCTGCCAGCCACTAATCTTCGTGCCTTCTATTGTAGAACGAATAAACACCCCGCTGTTTCCATTTGATTCCTGCTTAAAATTGAGGGTTAATTCAAAATCTTTATAGGCCTTTTCGGTTGATAAATAACCGTATTCGGCATCAGGACCACTTTCGCAAATCAACAATCCATCTTCAACATACCACTTTTCGGTTCCGTGGACATTCCATCCCGAAAGATCCTTTCCATTAAACAAACTTGTTCCGCTCTCTTTTTGACAACTTGATCCAATCATCAATACCACTAACATGATACTTAATTTATTCATTTTAATTATTTTAAACGTTAATCACTATTTACTATTACATTTTATTCTAATGTTTCTAAATTTCACTTAATTCTTTAGCTTGTCTTTTAAAGAATAAGGGGCTATTTAGCTTGATTACAAGATGATTGCCCTTACTAGTCTAACTTATACCTTTTAGTTCCCTAAATGCCTTAAAAAGCTTCTTTTGGCTGTAATCTCTAAGCCTTCATGTAAAATAAGACTTCATCTTAATTTATTTTAAATCCTTTAAAGTCATCATACATGTCTTTCGCGGTTTAAAACTAATCATAAACTGTCTCTTTAAAAATAAAATTCGCCCTACAACAGGTATGGTAATATAAAAACATCAACCCATCTTATTAACGGGTCTAAATCATGGTTAAAGTGTTTTTGAAATGGACTGAAAAACCTTTTTTATTTGAATAAAATAATCAAGGCTCCTATCGCAGTAACCAGCAAAACCAATTTTCTGTACAGATCATTATTAATCAACTTTACCAATTGAATCCCCAGAAGGAATCCTATGATAATTGCAGGTGATAGAATCAGATTTAACATTAAAGTTTCTGTATTGACCGTTTTCCAAACCAGAATGTGAAAAGGAAGTTTAAATACATTGATGATAAAGAACAACCATGCCGCCGTTCCTATAAATTCGTTTTTTGGCAATCTAATGGCCAGGAAGTAAATACTGGCAAAGGATCCGGCAAGGTTCCCGATCATAGATGTTATTCCAGATAATAAGCCCATAGAGCTGGCGAAGGCCCAGTGTTTAGGAATACCAAAGGTCTTTGTTCTTTCCATCCAGATCATAACTACCACGGTTAGTAATATAATAGCAGCCATAATCTGTTTAAAGATCGCTTCAGAAATATCATTACCCCACCAAACTCCAAGCAATACCCCAACTACCATCATAGGTAGTAGTTTTTTTAGAAAATACCATTGGGTGTGCCTGTGGTAATAAATTACAGCAAAGACATCTGCCGTGATCATCATGGGCATTAAGATGCCAGTTGAGGCTTTACTTCCAAAAACCAAGGCCATTAAGGTTACTATAATTACGCCAAGTCCTTTGATTCCTGATTTCCCCATGCCCAACAACAGTGTTGCCGTTAACACCAGGCCAAGGTCAAGGCCTGTGATATCGAAACTATCTAGAACTGTTAGCAAGCTTATGGAGATTTAGCTCGCAAAGTAAATAAATAAAATTGAAGCTAGGTTTAATGCCTTTATTTTCCATGGGTACTATAAAATCTCTCGTACCTCTCTTTTGTGTCAAGATCAATCGCGCCATAAGCTGCATCCATTCGAATGAGATGTTCAAGGTGTTTTTTAATGATCGATTTGGCGCCCACATCTTCTTGTAAAGATTTGAGTTCCGCGAAATATTCCGCACCTAAAACTACCGGAACCCCCAGGTCATTATTATAATAACTAGCAATTATTCTTTTTGAATTAATACAACTGTTAATAAGCTTATTATAATGCTCTATATCAATTAATGGTTGATCTGCAACAGCAACGAGTATTCCATCATAAGCATATTGATTTTCCTCTAGAAAACTTATAGTTTTTGAGATGGATGATCCCATTCCCAAGGCCCAATCATCATTGTGAATCAGTTTTATATTATCGGTATTCACCTCCTTTAGGATCTCAGTTTTATGAGCTCCCAGTACCAGAAAAACATCTGTGGCATCCGATTGCTCAAGTTGAGATAAAACATGACCCAGAAGCGTGGTTTCCTTCCAGGGAAGCAACTGTTTGATTGCCAACATTCTCTTGGAGGCTCCTGCTGCCAATACAACTGCGGCAACCTTTGATTTGTAGACGTTTGCGCTCATTTTGATATTTTAGTTTTTCCTGTAGTAAACATGCCGTCCTTTAAAGATAGCCTATTTTTGATTAGTTTCTATCATATAATTCAGCATGATTAAAAGTATAGATTAGCAGGTTATAAAAACATGAAAAGCCTTGACATTTATTGAATGTACAAGGCTTTTCAGTGTTTTCAAGATTTTGTTTACTAAAATCTAAAATAGGCTTTATTCATATAATAGGGAATATTAATTGGCCTGCGCTTTAGCATCATCTATCATTTGCTTATTTGCCGCAACGCCTATCTCTACCCGTCTGTTTTGAGACTGGCCTTCTTTTGTTTTATTATCACCTATAGGACGTGTTTCTCCGAAAGCCTCGACCTTAAATCGATTTGCTGCAACTCCTTGGGATTTTATATAAGATGCCACTGCATCCGCCCTTCTTTTCGAAAGCTTCATATTGTAATTGTCATCTCCGGTACTATCCGTATGGCCTTCAATCATTAGTTCAGTATCAGGGAACTCAATAAAGACTTCCGCTACTGCATCCAAGTTTTTCTTGGCCTCAGCCGTAAGATCTGCACTGTCAAAGGCAAAATTCACCCCACTTTTGTCATCAAAAATGATTTGTATTCCTTCGCCTACACGTTTTACTTCGGCACCAGGAACCGCCTCTTCAATTTTATTGGCTTGTTTGTCCATTTTATTACCAATCAGTGCACCGGCACCACCTCCAATGGCAGCACCAATAAGCGCACCACCTATATTTCCTCCAATTAGCCCGCCAACCAAGGCTCCTGCAGCAACACCTATTACCGCGCCTTTTTGGGTTTTATTCGAATTTTCAATGGATTTACAACTTAAGTTCAGTGAAAGTATTACTAACAGAGATAATCCATATATTTTTATTTTTTTTATCATGCTTTGGGGGTTTTATAATGCGAAATCTTCTGAAATTTTTGTGAATGTGAGTAGGACGTCAAATTCATTTCCTTCAAAGGTGGTTTGAACGCGCATCGTCATTGTACTTTCTTCTAAAGAATCTATCGTTGATCTGTAACCACGATTCGCCGAATCTATTGGTTTGTTTTTCTCATCTACGTATTTAAATTGAAACTGGTAGGTTCCATCTCCTGGTTCGTAAAAAGACCAGTGTATTCTAGTTGATACAGCCTCGCATTGAGATCCGGCTAAAATTGAGTATTTACCTGAACCATTGTTAGGAATAAATACCCATTCGCTTTCTTTAAAACAAGCAGAATCGGCCATATCAAAAAGATTGGCTTTGTATAATCCTTTTTCGCCAACGAATCTGATGTTGCTAACCTTCCAGGTACCCTTAAGGGTTTTCTTGCTGGGTTTTGCTTCGGTATTAGATTGAGTGGATCCACAGGAACTCATAAAAAGGATCATAAATGAGAAGAATAATAGTTTTTTCATTAGTTGGGGTTTAAAATTAAGAATTCAAATTTACAAAATATTTCTTTCGAAAAAATGACAACGGTTTCAATATTTCAGTAAATCCTTAAGAGCGGTTTCAAAACGTTTATTCGGCAAATAGAGATCCTCCAGATTCTTGGCGAAGGGTATGGGCATTATAGGAGAAGCAACCCTGATTACCGGAGCATCTAAATGTTCAAAGCAATTTTCACTGATCATCGCCGAAAGATCTGAAGCGATACCTCCAAAAATGGAGTCTTCCTGCAATATAATAGCCTTGCCCGTTTTTTTAACGGATGCATAGATGCAACCTTCATCCAAGGGCTGCAAGGTTCTTAAATCGATAAGATCTGCCGCTATATTAAGTTTTTCTATTGCTGTTAGGGCCCAGTGAACTCCTGCTCCGAAACTAATGATGGTAACCTCTTTTCCTTCCTTTATCAAAGCAGCTTTTCCCAGAGGTATCGTATAATAATCATCAGGAACTTCCTGGTAAATTGATCGGTAAAGTTGCTTATGCTCAAAGAATAAAACCGGGTTTGGATCTTCAATTGAGGCGCAAAGAAGGCCTTTAGCATCAAAAGGAAAAGCGGGATACACCACTTTTAACCCAGGGGTTTTTGTAAACCAGGCTTCATTGGTCTGGCTGTGAAACGGGCCGGCACCAACTCCTGCTCCGCAAGGCATGCGCAATACTATATCTGCAGCTTGCCCCCAACGATAATGAGATTTTGCAAGTAAGTTTACCACAGGATTGAATCCGGAACTCACAAAATCACCAAACTGTAATTCGACCACTGATTTTATGTTATTTATAGATAAGCCATAAGCTGCCTCAATAACAGAAGATTCACAAATTGGAGTATTTCTTACTCTTTCTTTACCAAAAGCGTCCATAAAACCTTCTGTGACTTTAAAAACACCTCCATATGAAGCAATATCCTGCCCCATGATCACGAGCTCATCGAATCGTTCCATACTTTGGTACAAGCCTTTTGAAATGGCATCCACCAATCTAATTTTTGAATTATCTTTACCAGGTCTTACTTCCTGAATATCAAATGATTTGAACACATCATCTAATTCATTTTCTAAAGAGGAAGAAATCTCCTCTTCTTTAAAGGCTGTCTTCAGATCAGCACTGATTTCACGGCTAAATAATTGTTTGATATCAACTTCTTCTTTCTCTGATAAAATATTCGTTGCTCTCAGATGGGCCTGAAAATTTTCTATCGGATCCTTTAGAGACCACTGGTTCAAAAGTTCTTTTGGAACATATTTTGTACCACTTGCCTCTTCATGACCTCTCGCTCTGAACGTTTTAAATTCAAGCAGTACCGGGCGGGGATTTTGTCTTAAACTTATAGCGAGTTCTTTTACTTTACCAAAAACCTCTACAATATTATTGCCATCGAGAATAAAACTTTCCATGCCATACCCTATCCCTTTATCGGCTATATGTTCACATCTAAATTGTTCCTCAACAGGCGTTGACAAGCCGTACCCGTTGTTTTCAATGCAAAAAAGTACGGGTAGTTGCCAAACAGCGGCGATATTAAGGGCTTCGTGAAAATCACCCTCACTTGTAGCTCCTTCGCCTGAAAATACAGCTGTAACTTTCTTTTCACCCTTTAGTTTATGCCCAAGTGCAATTCCATTGGCGACCCCAAGCTGGGGCCCTAAATGAGAAATCATTCCTACTATTTTATAGTCTTGCGTACCAAAATGAAAAGATCTGTCTCTACCTTTTGTAAAACCTCCCCTTTTACCCTGCCATTGTGAAAAAAGTCGATGTAGCGGAATATTTCTGGAAGTAAATACACTCAGATTTCTGTGCATGGGTAAAATATATTCATCGTCCTGCAGCGCAAGAGTAACTCCAGTGGAAATAGCTTCCTGCCCAATTCCTGAAAACCATTTGGAAATTTTACCTTGTCTCAAAAGGATAAGCATTCTTTCTTCGATCATTCTCGATTTGAGCATGGCTTTATAGAGATCAAGAAGTTGTGATGTCTCTAATTTAGGGTTGCTATAGTCAAAGCTCATAGAAAAAGATATCTGGGTTTTATCAACCGAAATTATATCCAAATATCGAATAATTTATCATGATTTAATCATTATAAATAAAAAATCCTCCTCATTAAATATATAATGAAGAGGATACCTATAAATTGTTTCTTTTTTAGAAGGCGATCTCCTTAAAGATCTGATGCATCAACCTTTTTTTATCGTTGATAACTTCTTCCAATGAAATAGAAGTTTCAGTTCTTTTGATACCCTCAATTCTGTCAAGTCGGAAAATAATTTCCTTCGCATGCATGGTGTCTTTAGCTCTGATCTTGCAAAAAATAGAGAATTTACCTGTAGTTAGATGTGCCACTGTTACTTCCGCGATTTTTCGTACTTCTTCTATAACAGCTTGAGTCGTTGAAGAATTCTCTAAGAACAATCCAACATAAGCTATAAAAGTATAGCCCATTTTGTTGTAGTCAACACTTAGAGTTGATCCTTTTATCACCCCTTCATCTTCCATCTTTTTCACCCTTACATGAATGGTACCAGCCGAAACCAAAAGGTTTTTGGCGATATCCGTAAAAGGAGTTCGGGCATTTTCTATCAAGGCTTCTAAAATCTGATGATCAAGCTCATCCAATTTGAATTTTGACATAAGTATTTTATTTGTTTAATTTGCAAATATGATAAATATTTGTCAAATAAATACAGTACTTATTAAAAATTATTGCCTTTTTATGGACTATGTTTAATTTATTTTATTTTTCACCCAATTCCCCACATCCCTTTGATTAGCAAAATCAAGGTCTTGACCGTCTAATATCTTATCGGCGTTATACCCACTTAAATCTGTCAACTTATCTATACTAGGAACGAACTGAACTTTACCATGCTTTAGCGTTTCAATAAAAAGTATGCCGATGTCTAAATCTTCCCCTGCAACCTTGACGTTTTTTATGATAATGTCGAGATAATTTTTTTCATTGTCTGGAATCGTAAAATACTTCTGATGATCAACTTTTTCCTGGGGTGAGGAGATATATCGCAGACCCTCCAGCAGCGCCATAAAGGTCACGCGCCTTGCTTGCTTTCTTTTATAATCACCCGGGCTGTGCCCCGATTCTATCAATATGGTATTATGACCCATTTTTTGAAAATTATCTCCGGCAGCCGCTGGGTAAAATTCATCAGTATAGCGTCCAATACTGCCTGGGATTGTTTCTTGAAGGAAATCATTCATTGCAGCGATTACGCCCATGGTTTCTATTCTCCCTTTTGTTAATGTTCGTTGCTCATCTTCAGAAGGAGCTAAAAACGACAGTGTCGCCGGTTGATTATTTGGTCCCACACTAAAGATGGTTCTCTGATCATGAAGATTAAAACAATACTTAGGGTTTATAGCTTTTAGCCACTTCTGCAGCAAGCGGCTTTCGACTGCTTTTTTCTCGATTACGTCACGATTAAGGTCAATACCCTGTGCATTGACCCGTGTATAAGCTTCTGCCCCATCCGGATTTAACATAGGTATGCAGTGAATCGTGCACTCCTGTAAAATATGTGAAGAGAGCCAGCTTAACGAACCGGGAACAGAAAAAAACCTGATCATATCCAGAAAAGCTTTTGTTCCGGTACTTTCATTACCATGCATTTGGGTCCAGACAAGCACCTTCGTTTTCCCTTCTCCAATGACCAGAGAACAAATATCACGACCTTCAAAAGATTCACCAATTTTTTTTACTACAAACCAGTCGTCTAAACCCGCCAGATAAGGTTGCATCTGCCTCAATGTCAGATAGCGTTCATCAAGCCTTTTTTCGTGATGGATTTCAAACCATGAACTTAACTCTTCAATGTTGATTTTTTTCATTTTACAAATGTAAACAATTAGTAATTTACAAATGTAAACAAGTATTCGGGATTGATCTATTACAAATGTAAACGATCGCCTTGTTGATTCAGAAAAAGCTAAACAACCTGTATAACTTATATTTATTTAATATTATCTAATTATCTATATTTCTATTTTTCAGTAATATATAGTATATTACTTGCTATTTTAATTAAAGCATATGACTCAATATATTCAGATTAAATGATTGATTTTTGCACATGCAGCTTAGATTATTTACATTTGTAATCTTAAATTGGTTTACAATGATAAACAATTCTGAATTTGCTGCAAGACTCACTACAATCATGAATTATTACCATTTGTCGGCCTCTGCTTTTGCCGATAAAATTCAAGTACCCAGATCGAGCATATCACATTTATTGTCTGGAAGAAACAAACCAAGTTTGGATTTTGTTCTAAAGGTGGTAAAGAAATTTGAGGATGTTGAACTCTACTGGTTGCTAAATGGAAAAGGAGCTTTTCCAACATCCACCCCACCTACTGGCATGAAAGTGAAAAATGAAGATTCTACTGTACAGGCAATAATTGAGAACAAGAAAACAGTAAATACTTCAGGAAAGGAGTTAGAAAGAATCGTATTCTTTTATACGGATGGTACATTTAAAGAATTCAATAAATAAAAAAAGCCCGCAAAGTTTTAGCTTTGCGAGCTTTAATCCTTTATTGATAAAAGGATCACCTACTTAAGGCGACCTATACCATCTTCCACAATTTTTACCAATGCCTCTTTATTAACGTAGTCAGACTGGCTTTTCACATCCTTTACTTGCTGTAATACCTGAAGCACAAGCGTGTCAGCACCAATATCTTTATACGTGATTCCCATTTTAACAAACGAATCCACAAGATTCTGTGTCACCTCTTCATCATCTGAAAATACAACCCATTGAAAACCTTCTTTATAGATGTCTGCCCTGGCCGCTTCTTGAGAAAAGAACATGCCTGCCCATAGATTTTTCGCAACAAATGCCGCCTGCTCTTCTGTTTTATTCCTAATATAAATTGGTAACAGCGCATCTTTAAGACTTTCCTTTTCCATGTCATTGTCAATGGAAACAGCAAAGTTCAAGGCTGCTTCTTTATCTATTTTATCTAAGGCTTGCAGCGAAGATATTTTTACGGCACTTGAATTAGCCGTCAAACCTGATTTGTAAAGATCTATATATTTGGCAGCATCCAAAGCTGATAATTTAGAAATTGCTTTTGCCCTTACTAAGGTTTTTTCATCATTTGCCGCAAGGCCCTCCATTGTTTTAATAGCTTTTTTCGGATCAGCTTTAGTTAAATCGATATTATCTATAGCCATAATCCTTAAACCGTAATATGAATCCGTTAAAGCCGCTTGAATCGCATTAAACGCCAATTCATTTTCCTGCTGACTTGCCAAACCCTCAATGGCTTCTCTTCTGTCTTCATATTTCTTACCTAGCTCATACAAATGAGCCAGTTCTTCAAGTGATTTTTCATCATTGATCTCTGCCAAGAGTATCCTGTCAGCATCAACATTTATCAAATCTGGTTTACTGGTGTATTTAAATGAAAATGACTTACTCTTTTCATCTACCCATACTTCATAACGTTTGGGTATTTCTCCCTCAAAAACCTCTATGGCTAGCGGAAATTGAAAAAGGTTTTCCTGCGTCTGCTCAATCTGAACGTTTACTATTTTTGCTTCTTCGCTATAAACATATTTGATGTCAAGTTTAGGATGACCATTGTTGAAATACCATTGATCAAAGAACCAATTCAAATCTTTACCACTCACCTCTTCAAAGGCCAATCGCAGCTGATGCGCCTCTCCAGTACCGTATTTATTATCATTTAGATACTGAGTCATTCCTGCCTTAAAGGCCTCATCTCCTATATAACTCCTCAACATATGTAAAATCGCACCGCCCTTATTGTAAGAAACGGCATCAAACATATCTTCTCTTGAATTGTAATGAAATCGAACCAAGTCTTTTAAATCATTATCAGGAGATAAATAACCTGCTATTTCTTTATTTCTGTGTGCATCTGCAGCATCTCTACCATATTTATGCTCAAACCAGAGGTATTCGCTATAGTTAGCAAAAGATTCGTTTACAGTTAAGTTACTCCAGCTTTCAGCGGTAACCAGGTCACCGAACCAGTGGTGAAATAATTCATGCGCAATGACACTTTCCCAGATGTTTTGATCTACAAGATCACCTAAAGTTTGATAGGCCATCTCCTGGTGCATTACTGCGGTTGTATTTTCCATTGCCCCACTTACATAATCCCTGCCTATGATCTGTGCGTATTTTGACCAGGGATATACAACTCCTGTATAGTCAGAAAAGAAATCCATCATCTCAGGCGTCAGTCCGAAAATACCTTTGGCATAGGGCTCATACTTTTTTTCTACATAATAGTCAACGGCAAGATCTTTCCATTTATCCTGAACAATACTATACTCCCCAACACCCATAAAAAACAGGTACGGCGCGTGTTTTTTGTCAAATTTCCAGTAATCCGTCCGGGTACCGTCATCGTTTTTGGTTTGTTTTTTTAACAGACCATTTGAGAGTGTAACATACTGATCGGGCACAGTCATGTAGATTTCCTGAGAAGTTTTCTGGTTCGGAGTATCAAGGGTTGGGAACCAACAGCTATTGGCTTCTGTTTCACCCTGGGTCCAGATCTGTGTTGGTTTGTTAGGATCGGTATCTAAAGGATCAATAAAGTACAATCCTTTTGCCTCATTGATCGCTGCACTTCCTTGTTGCTTTACCTCTTCAGGTCTGGCCGTATATTTTATGTAAACAGTATATTCCTCACCTTTAGCATAGGTATTTCCTAGTTTGATCTTAAGTTTTTTTCCGTCATACTCATATTTAAGTTCTTTCTTGTTGGAAGTAACTTTGTGAATGAGCATGGCCTTGGCATCTAATTCCAATTCACTTACATTATAGAAATGCGGAGTTAAAGTGATCCATGCCTCTCCCGGCATCTGGCTTTTTTCATAGTCAAAACTTACTTTTAACTTGGTGTGAACCAGGTCGCTCACCTTTTCGCGTTCTGCTCTGTATTGAGTATTAATACTTTCTGTTTCCTGTGCAAACGAAACACCAATACTCAAAAAAAAGCATAGAAATAGTAATTTAAATTTCATAGAATCTTTAAAATTAATGGATTGAGCCGCAAATATAAATAAATTAGAGATGAATTCCTCGTTAAAAAATGGTTAAAAAAAAGGCCGCTTTAGTAAAACTAAAACGGCCTTTAACTTCTTTTGAGTAAGATTAATCCATGTCAATATCGCCAAATAGGTCAGATAATTGCGCCAAGGCATCACCGGCACCCTCCTTATCTATATTCTTAAAATCCTTTGCCATTTTTATGATCTTCTCAGGTTGCATTTTGTTGCCAAGTACTCTGGCCAGTGCAAATCCTTTAGTGTCGTCGGAAGCGAACAATACAAACTCATCAATGGCATCATCAGCACCTTGATACTTGATTACTATATTGATATTGTCATGTTTCATACGCATCAATTCGTTGTAGTTATCGTTTTTAAGAAGCTCTTTTACTTGTGCGTATTCCGCTTTAAACTCTTCTGAATTGGAATCAGTGATCTTAAATGCGAGAACATTTAGTTTCTTAATGGTTGCCATGGTTTCTTTTGTTTCCTCAGAAGCCACATCTCCAACCTTTAGCAGGCTGGCGGGCAGGTCAATGGCTATAAAATTATCGTTCTCTTGCTTTTGAACATAATATTCCTGAACCGTTGGTTGTTTATTGCACGCTGCAAATAGCAGGGAGGCAAAAAATAGTATTGAGAGTGTTTTGATTGTGTTTTTCATCGTGTTGGGTTTTATTGTTTACTTGCCTTTTCCAAGTGTTCACCTCCTGGAAGGTCCATTTTCTCTGTTAACTTCGCAACCTGATTCAAATCTATGTCTCCTGTCAAAGAAATGATCACAGACTCTTTAGAGGTACTATCACTGTCTTTTACGAACATGAAGAGTTCACTTACAAAATCTTCTGATTTACCTTCTTTTACATAAATTGTCACATTACTTCCCTCATCTTTCACCGTCATCAACTTTTCAAGATTGGCTGACTTTAAATAGCTAGTTGCCGCTTTCTCCATTTGTACTGCTACTTCAGCACTTTCGGTAGCAAAAACTCTTAAAGACTCAATATTTTTGATCAGATCCATGTATTCATCATCAGATTCTGAGCCTATTTTACTCATTAAAGAAAAAGCTTTTTGGGTAACCACAACCGAGGTTACACCATCGATGTCTTCAAACTTGTCGAATTGTGATTGTGCGTTGGCTATCCATCCTGACATAACCATCACTGTTACTAAAATAATTCTATTGATTTTCATGATATTTTTGTTTTATTGTTTATTAGACTTGTTATTGATTAAATATTTTCTTTTGTGTACTCTCAAAGGTTCTTAGCTGGGCCATTGCTTCGGTACCTTTGTTAAAATTATCCAGTTGCGCTATGGCACCTGTACCTTTATTTAAGCTACTCGAGATCATCTCAAGGGCTCTCTGGGTTTCCATATACGCCAGTCTGGCTTCATCTTTTTCAGTTTCATTTTGTTGGTAAACAGAATAGATTCCTATAAAGAATATCAGCATTGCTGCTATGGATAACCATTTAATACTTATGGTCTTATTAGTTAATTGAATACTTCGTGTAGAAGTTTCTAAAGAACTGTTGCTAAAGAAATTAAACATTTCTTTATATTCACTTAAATGGGCTGGGACTTCCTCTTGGGAAAAGTACTCTTTTAATATCGCTTCTTCCTGAATGGTGGTTTCTGCTTCTAAATATTTTTTCAGTAATTTTTCGATTTTAGCCAATTCCATAATTCTGTTTTTTAATAAAATTTTCTCTTAATGTTTTTCTTGCTCTTGACAGGGCCACTCTAATCGCGGTGGGCTCCATATTTACGATCTTTCCTATTTCATGGTAGTCGTAATTTTCTATATCTCTTAATTGAATGATCATTTTTTGCTTTTCCGGCAAGTCATTCATCAATTTTTTGATGATACTTGCACTGTCTTTGAATTCTATCTTTGTTTCAAGCTCACTTGATTCATCCTTATAATTGCTGTGAACCAGACTTAGGTTTGATGCTCTTTTAGATTTTAATTGATCCAAACAGTAATTTTTGGTCATCATCATGGCATAGGCCTCAACATTGTTATAGCTCCCAATCTTACTTTTGTTCTTCCAAAGTTTAAAGTACAATTCCTGTGTAGCGTCTTCTGCTTCATCCGTCGATACCAATAGCCTTTTAGCTAATCGGAAGACTTTGTCTTTAAAAGGTAAAACCGTTTCTAGAAATTCTTTTTGGTTCATTGACTCTAAATAAAAAAGCAATTTATCAAATCTGCTACACCTTTAACACGAGTTGGCATGTAATTTGTTACATCTGTTTTAGAAAAAAGTAAATAAAACCTTATTTTTACGACCTATTTAAAAGAAAAAAGAAGATAAATGAAAAAGTATTTCTCAAAATGGGCCATTGCCCTTGCCTTTTTAGGACTAATCAGCTGTAGTGACTCCAACGATATAATAAAAACACCTCCTGATGTAAATCAGGTCACCTTAGACGACTCAGTTAACAATTTTATCTGGAAAGGGATGAATTCCTGGTACAATTGGCAATTAAATTCTCCAAACCTTGTAGATTCCAAAGCCGATAATCAAGAAGACTATATTAATTTTTTAAATGGGTATACTGATTACAGGGATCTGATGTACTCCCTATGTTACAAGCATATTTCGATAGTAGGAGAAGCAAATGCTGTGGATAGATTTTCATGGTTTATTGACGATTATGTTGCTCAAGCTAATGCATTTCAAGGCATTAGTACTCGTTACGGTTTTACCCAAAGAACAATTGAAATAAACGGGGCTGGAGATATTGTTATGGCAATTTTATTAGTTGAACCAGACTCTCCTGCAGGTTTGGCTGGAATGAAAAGAGGCGATATTGTAAATGGAATCAATGGAATTATTCTAAACGCGGGGAATGTAGACGCAGCATTTGCTGGTCTTTCCAATGAAACGGTTACACTTTCATTTGTCTCTGAGAATGATGAGGTTCTAACTCAGTTAGGCGACAAGACCATGACGCGTGCGGTGGTTGCTTCAAATCCGGTTCATTTTCAGAAAGTATTTAATGATATAGGAGGTAAAAAAGTTGGATACTTATTATATAATCAGTTTAGTGACTCCTTTAATGATGAGTTGAATGCCGCCTTCGCCATTTTTAAAAGTGAGGGAATCAATGAATTAGTTTTGGATTTAAGATTCAATGGAGGTGGTTCAGGTTTAGCAACAACCTATCTGGCCAGTATGATTTATGCTCAAGCCGGCTCTGGAGTTTTATATGAAACAAAATTTAACTCAAAGCATTCTCAGTTTAATGAAGCAGACGTTTTCCAAAATAATCTAACCATTAAAAACACCAATTTAGACAATATAGGAGAAGAACCGGTCAATAGACTGAATACCTTGGATAGACTATATGTATTAACATCAGGAAGTACGGCTTCTGCCAGCGAATTGGTTATAAATGGCTTAAAACCCTATATGTCATCTGTTAAATTAATAGGAACTACGACTTTTGGAAAAAATGTCGGGTCCATCACCTTTTACGACGCACCTGATTCAGATTTTCTCAGTGAGGAAGACGCAAACCCATCACATAAATATGCTATGCAACCGATTTGTATTCAGGTTTTTAATAAAAATGGAGAGAGTGATTATACCCAAGGATTTGAGCCTGATATTGAAGTGGACGACACCTTTAATTGGAATAATATTTTGCCATTTGGTGATCGAAATGAGACTCTTTTGAAAGTTGCCTTAGATGACATCAGTGGGATTGCTGCAAAACAAAATCCATCTAAATTTCAGTTGCAGGCGAAGGAAATCAAAATGACTTTGCCCGAACAAAAATATGACCAAGCGATGTATTTCAATCATATTATTAAAAAGTAATTGAAACTGTAGAAAAGCTTCTTTTTAATTACGCGCATAGACAAGTACTTATGATCCACCCGTTATTATAAAGCGAGAAGTATTGCCACAGAGGATTGTAAAAAAGGGTATAGTAAAAATAAAAAGGTCTCAAGAAGTTTTAATGTTTGGCTCATTTTTTGTTATATACTTCAATCACCCATGCCTGAACAATCAAGAATGGGTGATTTTAAGATAAAAACGAATATGAAGAAGTATATATCAGTCTTGATTTTGGCATTGGCAGTTTTTGGTGTCGTTAGCTGCAGTGATTCAAATGATTTTGGTGGCGAAGAGGGATTCAATGATCCGGTAAATGATTTTATCTGGAAAGGGCTGAATTCATGGTATAATTGGCAAACTGAATCAGTAAATCTCAACGATTCTAAAGATGATATAGCAGAGGACTATTATAGCTTTTTAAATGATTATACCGATTATGAAACCCTGATGCTCGAACTCTGTTATAAGCACAGTAAAATAGTGGGCTCAGCAAGTGCCGTAGACAGATTTTCATGGTTTATTGAAGATTATGAGGTTCAAAACCAATCGTTTCAGGGAATCAGAACCCGTTTTGGTTTTACACGCAGAACCATAGAAATTAATGAATCAACAGGAGAGGTAATTCTATCAATATTGATAGTTGAGCCGGGCTCCCCTGCTGATGCAGCCAAAATGCAAAGAGGTGATATTGTCTATCGTATTGATGGGATTACTTTAAATACCAACAATGTTAATGAGGTTTCTACCAGGCTTTCGAATGAGTCGGTGACCCTTTCGTTTGCATCTGAACAAGATGGCTCATTGATTCATATAGAAGACAAGACGATAACCAGAGCTTTGGTGACGTCAAACCCAGTTCATTTTAAAAAGGTGTTTGACGATATTGGTGGAAATAAAGTGGGCTATCTTGTGTATAATCAATTTAGCAGTTCCTTTAATGACGAACTCAATGCGGCGTTTGCTGATTTTAAGGCAGTAGGCATAGATGAATTGGTGTTGGATTTAAGGTTTAACGGAGGAGGTTCAGTATTGACGTCTTCATATCTGGCAAGTATGATTAACGAAAATGCAAGAACCAGACGATTTGTGAATTTGGTATATAACGACAAGCATTCTGACGAAAATGACGGATATAATTTTGCAAACAAACTTTTTAGGTACGATGAAGATGGTAAATCTCAGGGACAGGAAACCATTAATAGGTTGAACACTTTAAGTCGTTTATATATTCTGACGTCAGATGGAACAGCTTCGGCAAGCGAATTAATCATCAATGGCTTAAAACCTTATATGTCTTCGGTTAAATTAATTGGCGCTACGACTTATGGTAAAAATGTAGGCTCTATTACGCTTTATGATGCACCAAATGATGATTACGCAAGAGAGTCTAGTGCCAATCCAGCACATAAATATGCCATGCAACCCATTGTTTTTCAGAGCTTCAATAAAAATGGAGAGAGTGATTATATTCAAGGTTTTAGTCCGGATATAGCAATTGATGAATCAAAATATTGGAATAAACTTTTGCCGCTTGGTGATCGAAACGAATCGCTTTTAAAAGCTGCTCTAGATAATATCAGTGGGATTCAAAGTAAGGAGTCCTTGTCAAAAATACAAGTACAGGCAAAACAAATCAAAATTAATTTGCCTGAGAATAAATTTGAACAGGAAATGTATATCGACCATGTGCTTGATGAAATAGATTAATTACTTTTAGGTCATGTATAAAATTATTGAATTATGCGCATAGACAAGTACTTATGGTGCACCCGTTATTATAAAACGAGAAGTATTGCCACAGAGGCTTGTAAAAAAGGGCATATCAAACTTGAAGGCAGTAATATAAAGCCCTCCAAAGAAGTGTTTTCAGGCGAAAAAGTGACCATACGCAAGAATCAGATCAATTACGAGATTCTGGTCCTTGACGTTCCCAAGAATCGGGTGGGCGCAAAATTAGTCGATATATACAGAAAGGACATTACCCCTAAGGAGGCTTTTGAAAATCAAGACTTATTAAAATTTTCTAAAGACTACTACCGCAAAAAAGGTATGGGTAGGCCTACCAAAAAAGATCGGCGGGACATAGATACATATAGCGATGAAGAACCCGAAGTATGACGAAGCTTTCTGGAGCGTGAAATACCAAACCGGGCAAACGGGTTGGGACATGGGAAGGGTCTCTCCTCCTATTCAAGCTTATGTAGATCAACTAAGCAATAAAAACGTATCGATTTTGATTCCTGGTGCAGGCAATGCTTATGAGGCTGCCTATCTCTTTGAAAAGGGTTTTAGAAATATTACTGTTCTGGATCTGGCGAAAGAGCCCTTGGATAATTTTAAGAAAAGAGTTCCTGAGTTTCCGATGAGTCATTTGATACAACAAGACTTTTTCAAACACCAAGGACAGTATGATCTAATCATTGAGCAAACATTTTTTTGCGCTTTAGATCCTTCTTTAAGAATAGATTATATTGATAAAATGAAAGTATTACTTAAAGATAATGGAAAGTTGGTCGGTTTGTTGTTTGACTTTCGCCTTAGTAATGAAGGCCCTCCCTTTGGTGGGGATGCGGATGCCTATTCTTTGGCTTTTCAAAAGCGATTTAACTTAAGGACCCTTGCTCCTTGTTATAATTCGATAAAACCAAGACTTGGGAACGAACTTTTTATTATTTTTGAAAAGACAAACTGATCTCAGATGCAAAAAACAATAATCTTAAACAATGAGCAGATCCGGCACAAAACTAAACGGATCGCCTATCAGATCTACGAATCAAATATCAATGAAAATGAGGTGATTCTCGCCGGAATTAATGGCAATGGCTATATTTTTGCCCAAAAGATCAAAGAAGAACTAACTGAGATCTCCCCCATCAAAGTGACTATGTGCGAAGTTATTATAGACAAAAGGAAGCCACGCAATCCAGTTGCAACCAGCCTGCCAGAGACAGAATACAAAAATAAATCGTTGGTGCTGGTGGATGATGTTCTAAATTCAGGTACCACCCTGATTTATGCGGCCAAATTATTTCTGGATGTGCCGTTAAAAAGATTTAAAACAGTAGTGTTGGTCAATAGGAACCATAAAAAGTATCCGATCAAAGCTGATTTTAAAGGGATTTCCCTGTCTACTTCCATGCAGGAACACATCTATGTGGAATTCAAAGAAAAAGAAGCTCAGGCCTTCTTAGATTAGTTTAATTTCTAATTGTTTCAAGTAATTCATTTACAAGTTCGGAAACCGATTTGTTATCAATGGACATAGTGAATGTTGCCTGCTCATAAAAAGTTCTTCTTTCAAATAGGTGTTTTGCTACAAATTCGGTCAATTGTTCATCGTCTAAGGAAGCAATCAGTGGACGTTGTGATTTTTCGTTGCGCAGTCTTTGACAGATCGTAGGGATACTTCCTTTGAGATAAAATGATCGGGATGCTTCTTTGATCATTTCCATATTATCGCCATAGCATGGGGTGCCTCCGCCCAGAGAAAGTATCCCCTGGTTTTGATCATCGAGTAATTGCTTAAGGTAGTTGCTTTCCTGCAGTCTGAAGTAGATCTCTCCTTTGCTGTCAAAGATCTCTTTTATGGAAAGCTTTTCTTTTTCAATGATATAATCATCCAAATCTGTATAGGGCAATTCCAGTTCTGTTGCAAGTTGCTTAGCCACTGTTGATTTACCACTTCCCATATATCCAAGGAGCACAATCTTCATAAATTACTGATTAATAGTGTTGTAAAATGTCGACAAATATCTTTATTTTTTTTTTAATGAAAAGGCTTGTATAATTAATAATTGAATGTATCTTTGCATCCGAATTATTTGACCTGGTAGCTCAGCTGGTAGAGCATCTCCCTTTTAAGGAGAGGGTCCTGGGTTCGAGCCCCAGCCAGGTCACCAAAAGTTAAAATAGTTAATCCCGCTGAAGCGGGATTTTTTTTTAAATTTGTAACTACTTACAATGCGCATGTGGTGAAATTGGTAGACATGCAGCCTTGAGGGGGCTGTGTTCGCAAGGACGTGCTGGTTCGAGTCCAGTCATGCGCACTTTTTAGACTTTAAGTAGTTGATTACCAAATATATAAACTTACCGTTAACATAAGGATTATCACTTTTTTTATCTGGATTTCACTTTATTTTGCTTTCCAAAAGCGAGGTTCTACCTACTCCATTTTCTAAAGGCAGTTATGTTTACCTTTGACTTTAAAAGAGCTAACAGATTACTACGACAACCACCCAGAGCAGCAAGAAGAAATAAGGAATGATGTTTGGGGTTTTGGGTAAAAGCAAAGGCCAGATGCTTCTAATTCAGGAAATCAGGAGTGGGTGTTGGCGAATGTTCATTTGTTGTTTGACTAAGAAAAACTTTTTTAAGTACAACTTAAAGCTTCGATAGCCGTATCACGTTCATTATTTAAACGTTCTATTTCTGAATCCATGTTTTTAAGATAGTCAAGCCTATTTTCCTCAAGTTCATGATACTCAAGTAAACTTTCTTTGATAAAAGCAAGGAAATCAGTCACAAGAGCCTGTGTTTCGATTCCAGCCACTGAATACAATTGAAATCTGAGTTCCTCAATTTCTATATTTAGAAGTGCTCTTCTGTCACGCCACTCTGGACTATCAAGATCCTGAGATTCATTCAATTCAACAATCTTGATGTGTATTTCTTCCTCCAATAATAATTGCTGTTCATCAAGTTTTATTAAATCTCCTCCTTCTGATTCAAAAACAATAATGATATTATTAAAATGTGCTGCATGATTATCAAAATATTCCGTTTCAAATTGATCAAGTGCTTGCAAAAGTGAATCTGCTTTAGCTGGAACTTTATTTATTTTCTCATTATAAGAGGAATTAATTTCATTTTTTTTTATATCGCAGTCAGATAAACTAATATCAAAATCATACTCAATGCCATGCCACCAGAATAATCCATTTCAAAAGTTTCACAATCATCACCAAAACATAATGTATCACTGCACGCTGTAAAGCTCACAGCTGTAATCAATAAAATAAAGAAATTCCTTTTCATAAAGTTTGTTTAGTTTATGCGTAGATACAACCATTAATTGGTTAAACAAGATTATAAGGCAAGTCCACTCTGTGGAGGGTATATGAATTTCAAGAACAAATAAGGGGTAATTGGTAGCGGTGGGGTTATCTATACGATCAATCAACTCCAGAGGTTCAGAAATGGATGCGTGAGAACGTTGATTTGGCAATGGGGGAAGAAAAAGAGTTATCTTGGTCAACATCATAACGTGTTGGCAAACATTAAAATTAATAATCAACAAAAGTGACATTGAAAGAAATGAAAGATCAAACTACTAACAAAAACCCATCATTTCAACAAGCATTGAAATCCATTTGGTTCT
>RCND010000388.1_pt1 | contig 24639 bp, 29 predicted proteins | sample 2041351 | NCBI WGS metagenome assembly RCND01 (sample SAMN09708230, study PRJNA481090) | Marine sediment metagenome, whole genome shotgun sequencing project. | biome: marine sediment; feature: ocean; material: sediment; isolation source: Sewage treatment plant 12B marine sediment (STP12B) ... | reverse complement strand
AGTGCTGGAACGACCGTCACAGTTTCGGTTAACACACCTCCTCTGGCCACGGGTTTCACCGCTTCGCTAGCGGAAGACTCTGCGGTTGGTGCCACTGTTGGGACTGTGACCGGCTCAGACGCCGAAGGTGACTCCCTGTCTTATGCCATTACTGCTGGAAATGGGGCTGGGCTGTTTGCGATTGGATCGGCAACCGGCACTATCACGACGGCAGGTGCTTTGGATTACGAGACCGCCACCCGACACGTTTTGACGGTCACTGTATCCGACGGGACCGATACCGTGAACACGACGGTGACCGTGAATGTGCTCGAGGTCGTGAACACCTTTGACGACGATGATGGCTCCGTCTTCGAGGACGATATCGAGTGGCTCGCAGCTGCTGGAATCACCCGGGGATGCAACCCACCGGTCAATGACCTGTTCTGCCCCAACCAGGCAGTAACCCGAGGGCAAATGGCCGCATTCCTGGTGCGCGCCATGAGCTACACCGACAACGGCGGCGGCAATCTGTTTGCCGATGACGACGGTTCGATATTCGAAAGCGACATCGACAAGCTGGGCACCGCGGGAATCACCAGGGGATGCAACCCACCGGTCAATGACATGTTCTGCCCAAACCAGGCAGTCACCCGAGGCCAAATGGCAGCTTTCCTCCATCGTGCCCTTGGCTAGGAAGTGTTGTTCAGAGCCCATTCCCCCGCAGCGATAGCTCCGGGGGATGCGAAGCGCGCAGGTCGGCAGACAGATCACGCTATAACCCTCAACTGGAAGGATATGTCGGGAAGATGGCGGCAGCGGCGCTGATGTGTTGGGTCGGGTCTTCCCTTGCGATGGTGCCGTCGAGGCGGTCGTCTTGGTTCCGTTGCGCTCGGTCGGGATACTTGGGCACAATGGCTGGACCACTTCGCGATGACGAAAAGCATCAGCGCAGCACGCACGAGCGCTGGGCCACGGAACGCAACCGGGTTACAGACAGCGAGTGCCCGGGACAACTGGTGGGCCGAGCAATGTGGAATCTGTCGCTACTAGCTACCCCTCGATGGTGGCTGGGGCCTCGACTGGGGAGTTTGTTCCAATATTCAGAGCGGCTTTGATGGCGTCGTCCGATTTGAGCACGACGGCTGCGAGCATCACGACGCAGCGGATGATTGGATTATCCCCGGCTAGTGATCGTTGCCGATCGCCATTGTCCATCAGCCCACGACCTCAAGCTGGAAGCATATTTCGGGAAGATGGCGACACGGGCGCTGACCACCCAGATCACCCACCACCCAGCACATTATCGAGCGCCCACCAGCGTCCTCGAACCGGCACTCGGCGCTCCCCCACCGTTATCTTGGTGACCACCCTCAGCGGTCGGCGAAATCGAGTGACACGTGGTGACGTTTTCAGTGTCAGTTTCGTGACGCTGCACAGTTGTGCAACGACACGGAAGTGGTCATTGGAAACGGCAGACGATGCCAACCATGACGCCACGGGTGCACGGTTGCGTCGCTCGGCTCGTCGAGGAGGGCGCGACCCGCATCAAAATCAACTACGGGTACGGAAGCGCAGCTTCAGCGAGCCCCTATCTTGACGCGTGATTCGAGCCGATGATGACCTGTAGGGCTGTGGGGTAACAGTGGCCCAGGTCAAGCCGCTCCGATCAAGATGATTTGGTCGCCACCCCGAGAGAATCAGCTGCGCTCCCCCGCCGGTGGTTCCTCCGGAGCAAGGATCGCTATCTTGCTGATTCGGGTCCAGATGATTGCCAGTATGAGTGCCGATCCAATGAATCCGAACCAATAGACGGCCGTCACTCCAAGCCCGGCTGCGACAAGCGCTCCAACGCCGGCCCCGATCACGAGTCCGCCTTGCAGCGCCAGCTGATACACACTCGAGACCCGTCCCTGGAAATCAAGCGGTACCGCAGCCTGCCGGATGCTCGTCGACAGCGTGCCCCACATTGCGGAGTGGCCGCCGAAGAGAACGAGAATCCCAAATGCGACGGCCGGTGTGGTCGTTGTTGCCAGCACGAGATGGGTCGCGGTTTCGATGATGAGTCCAAGTCGCATGATCAGGACCACGCCGATCCTCCCCTCGATCCACCCGTAGGCGGTTGCACCGATTATTCCGCCCACAGCCGCCGACCCGACGAGGAAACCGTATCCCAACTCGTCGAGGCCGAGTCGCTCCGAGGACAGAATCACCAGTATCGAGAAGGCCGCTCCAAAGGTGATGTTGAACAGGAAGATAAGAATCGTGAGAGTCCGGACCCGGGGATGGTTCCATAGCCATCTCACTCCATCCCCGATGGCGCCGCGCAGCGAAGTCGATGAGTCGGCCAATTTCGGTCCACCCCTCACCCCCACAACACGCGAGATCAACACCGCCCCGCAAGCCATAACGACCGCCTGAGTCGCGAACGGTAGCCATAGGCCAACCGCAAAGAGCGCAGCGCCAAGGGGTGGCCCGACGAGCTGATTGAGCGTCACGAAGCCGAGAGTGAGACGGGCGTTGGATGTGGTCAGATCCTGGGTTGCCACGACCATCGGCACCAAGGTGCTTGCCGTGTTGTCGGCAAACACCTCGGCAACGCCGAGGAGGAACAAAGCTGCCAGGATCGCAGGTACGCCGACGACGTCTGATGCGATCGCTCCTGCGAATACCGCCACGACCGCTGCCCTGAGGCCATTGGCGACCATCATGATTCGTCGTCGATCTAGCCGATCGGCAATGGCTCCTGCATAGAGCCCGAACAAGAGCCAGGGAAGCCTCGACAGCATCCATGCCAAACCAACCAACCCGGCATTTGCAGTCTCAGCCGCAATCAGCAGCGGCCCGGCGGCAAGGGAGATCCCGTCGCCGAGATTGGTCGTCCACGAGGAGGCGACCAACCATCGAAAGTCGCGCCCTAAGCGGGACGGAAGAACGGATTCGAGCAGCTGCATACCAGGAACCTAATGGCGGGACTGGCTCAGTGTTGGAAGCCAGTCGCTGGGGGCTGCATCGCCTCCGGCATATCACGTGAGGCGACTACATCAACATCAAAGCCAAGGATCCCAGCCACAATGACCTCACCCATGGCCACCGGCGCACTCACCGACACGTCGCGTAACCTCTCGATTGCGTCCCACATCCGGTCCTTGGGTAATTCCTCGGTGGCATGCACCGGCAGGCGCTGCCACAACCCGCCCTCGATGCCGATGGTGGTGGTGATCATGCGGCGGGGGTCGGTGTGCTCGCGCTCAGCGAAGGTCTTGCCCTTCCGGCAGGAGAAGCCACGGATCTCCACTATGTCGCCCGTCGGGTCCTCATCAACCTCGAGCCGGCAACCCAACGGACATCCGATACAAAGGTATTGGGTGGTCTCGACGTCGCTGGTAGCGCTCATTGCTCCTCCCTCCCCGGTTCGTCGCGGGGGACGATATCGATGGCGAGGCTGTCGCCGTGGAAGTGCTCCAAGAAGCGGGGCCGCACCTTCATCGACACCATCTCAGCTGGAACTACGTAGCGCAGCCTCTTCTCGTACACGTCGCCAAGCCGCAGCCAGCTTTTCTCCATCGGCTTGCGAACCCGTAGATAGACGGTGTGCTCGCGATCCGAGGAGATTGTATGAGGCACCACGGATGCCACGTTTGCTCCCGCATTGAGCTTGATATTGTCGGCGGGTGGGCGACGACCTGTCACGTAGCGACCGGCGTTTGCTCCGGCAAGAAGGGCTTCCTGGCTCACAAAATCAACCAGATCATGGATGTGAACAACATTGCCGGCCGCAAATACGCCGTCGCGAGATGTCTCCATAGTTGAAGAAACAACCGGGCCCGAAGTTGTCGGATCGATTCGCAAACCGAGCTTCTGGGAGAGCTCGTTCTCCGGTATCAAGCCGATCGAGGCCAAGAGTGTGTCGCACTTGATCGATCGGGCGCGGCTTAGATCGGGCTGCATGTGATCGTCGACTGGAGCGACGGTCACCTTCTCGACCCGATCGCGGCCATGGATCTCGACGACGGTGGTTGATAGGTGGAGTGGAATCTCAAAGTCATGCAGACACTGAACGATGTTTCGAGTCAGCCCATTGGCGTGGGGCATGATTTCGAACACGCCTGGTACCTCGACCCCCTCGAGCATCATCCGTCTTGCCATGATCAGGCCGATATCTCCCGATCCGAGAATTACCGCCCGCTTGCCGGGCAGCAGGCCCATTTGATTAACGAACTTCTGCGCCAGCCCCGCGGTCATCACTCCGGAGGGGCGTCTCCCCGGGATCCTGATGGCTCCCCTGGTTCTCTCTCGTGCTCCCATCGCCAGCACAACCGCCCCGGCGAGCACCTGACGAACGCCGATCGCAGGCGACATGAGGGTGACCATTCGGTCGGGAGTCACATCGAGCACGTAGCAATCTGTGGCGATGTCGATTTGATGATCGAGCAGATCCGTTAGGAACCGCTGGGCATACTCCGGACCGGTGAGTTCTTCGCCGAAGTGATGCAGACCGAACCCGTTATGGATGCATTGGTTGAGGATCCCGCCGGGCTCGACTTCCCGGTCGACCATGAGAACCGTCTCGACGCCGCTGCGCAGTGCGGCCAACGCAGCAGCCATGCCCGCCGGCCCAGCGCCAACGACTACTACGTCGTACTGGTCCTGGAGATTCGTCAGAGGAATCATGAATCCGTCTTCCGATCGGCGCTTACCTCAGCCCGGTCGAGAACCAACCAGGATCCGTCGCCGCGTTTGGTGATTGCGGTCAGTGGAGATCCAGATTCCTCCGCTAGGAGTTGCATGCAGCGGGACGTGCAGAATCCTCCTTGACACCGGCCCATCCCGGCTCGGGTTCGGAACTTGAGACCGTCGATGGTCCGTGCCCCACGCCCGATTGCATCGTGGATCTCGGCCTCGGTCACCAGCTCGCACCGGCAGACAACCCGGGCAAACGCTCTATCTCTCTCTGCGAGTTCGGTCAGCTCACCGATAGACATCGAGGCGGCGTGTATTGGGCGGGGCACCGTGCGCCGAAACTCGGTTCGGACCGAAAGATCGAGGCCATCGCTACCCAGCATGTCGACAATCATCTCCGCAATAGCAGGCGCTGCCGTGAGGCCCGGTGATTGAATCCCAGCCGCATTGAAGAAACCCGGGACGGCGCTGGGGCCGATGACAAAGTCGTTATTGCCCGCGACCGCCCTGATGCCGGCAAACTCAGCGATGCAGTCGCGTTCGCTGATTCCGGGGACGAGACGGCGTGCAAGATCGAAGGTCTCTGTTGCTCCAACCGATGTGGTTGTCACGTCCTCGAGGTCCTCGACAGCCTGTGCAGTCGGGCCGACCATGATGGTGCCGTCGAAGGTTGGAATGACCAAAATGCCTTTTGACGTGGGCGTGGGGCAGGGGAATATTGTTCGTTGCACGATGCCGGCGAGGCGCTTGTCGAGGAGATATTCCTCACCTTTTCGGCCCCGGACGGTCGGCTCAGACAGGCCGACCATCCTGGCAATCTGCTCGGCGTGGACCCCGGCGGCGTTGATGACGTATCGGGACCTGACGCTCTCGCCGCCCGCCTGGAGGCTGAATGCATCGCCGAGTCGTTCGATCGCCGTAACCGGAGAATTCACGCGCAGATCCAGACCGTTGGCGACCGCGCATTCGACGAGCGCAAAGCACGCTTCATAGGGGTTGACGACCCCGGCGGTTGGCCCATCGACTGCAGCGATTATGTCGTTGTTGAGGTTCGGTTCCTCGAACCGGATCCGTTCCGGCCCCCAGATCTCCACACCCGGAATGTCTCGATCCCTGGCCTGCTGGGCGATCGCCTCCAGTGTTTCGACGTCTGCGTCGTCGAAGGCAACCGTCAGATCCCCGTTACGTCTGAATCCGAACCCCAGCTCTTGTGCCAAACGCACCCAGCGTTGGTTGCCGGCCCAGGCGAGCTCGCCTTTGAGCGTCCCCGGCTGAGTGTGGTGGCCACCGTGGATGATGCCGCTATTGGACTTCGAAGTTCCAAAGCCGACCTCGATCTCGCTTTCCACGAGAGCGATATCGAGGCGGTATCGGGTGAGTTCCCTGGCAATGGCGCAGCCGACGACGCCACCACCGATGATTGTTACGTCCTTCACGCCGGCACTGTGCCTGAGCCACCGAGATGGCGATAGGGCCGGATGCAATCAACCCAGTGGCGACGGTCCCAAACTACGAACCGATTGCGCCACCATCGCTGCGGAGCAGCGCTCAGAGCATGCCTATGAGATTCCGCAGGTGACGGTTGCAGTGATGTCGATCGGGTCGCCGATAGCCTTGAAGACTCCTTCGTAAAAACCCAGGTTGAGGATTAGGTTCGATCCGTCCGAGACGTCTTCAACTTCGATCGCCACATATAGGTTTTCGTCGGCGTCGACCATGGTGCCAATGAGCACCGGCTCCTTCTTCTCCGGATCGAACGGGAAAGCCATAATTGCAACGAATGATGTGCCATCGGCAGCGTCCTCCGCTTCGATATTCCAGAGAGCGGACGCGGGTCCTGTGTTGTCGGGTGTGTAGGTACAAAATCCGTCGAAAGTCCACGATCGCCCGTCATCGAAAACCACATCGATCTTCCCCATGCCCGTTGCTAAATCGACTGTGGTTGTGGTCGTCGTCGTTGTGACCTCGGACGATGGATCACTGCTCGGTGTGGACGTCGTAGTTGCGGCAGCACCTTCGGACGCTGCGGACGTCGTTGAGGCAGCCGAGGTGTCGTCGTCGGCTCCTCCGCAAGATGCCAACACAAAGACCGAGAGGCACAAGAGAAGAATGAATCGTTTGATATGGGCCATGAGAACTGTTCCTTGTCGTTGCTTTGTTGTTTCTTTTCAGAGGGATTCGTCTACTGGGCCGTCGTGTGCCTCTCCCCCGGCTTTCGTCAGCTCACACCGGCGCATCGGTCTGAGAGATATCAGCGGCTTCGCCTCTTCCGTTTGACGCCGCCAGTTATGGGGGAAGAACACCCGTCCGTTGGTAGCTTCGTTGAAACTCAGGGTGAGCTCCGATTCGGAGCTCCGTAGGAACACGAATCGGGATTCGCCACCCCCAGACACCAGATCGGTGTTGTCGATGGGAATGTCCATCTCTTCGCCTAGGACCTTCGCACTGGCGAGGAGGTTGAAATTGGGCTCGTCTCGGTGGCGGACTCTCCCCCACTGCACGCCGCTACCAGCAGCAGCAGCAGCGCCAGCAGCCAACAGGCTCGTTTCGTCAGCGTCCCTCCCACGGCATCAGAAGAAAGAACCCCGGTCCCCCCCCAAAAAAAAATGAACAAGTGTTGTCACCCTACCGCAGGACGCGACAGGATGACGCAAAGTGCAGTATCGCCCTACAAGTATGGGACAGATGGGCCAAGAGGCAGTTTCTGGAGGCAATTTGAGCATGTCCGGGTTCTAATTGCTCGCGCTCCCCCACCGCTATGTGGACAGCCACCCGCTGCGGTCCCGATCGCCTTGCAACTGAGCGCCTCTAGGCCTTGACCCAGCGCCGAGTCCTCGAGTCTTCACTGTCTGTTCAGCAGGTCGTCAGCGAGAAGCCTGCCCATCTGAGGGCCGAGGCCGTTGTACGTCTCGTCGGAATGCACCTCGCTGGTGACGAGCAGGTCACGAAGCGCGAAGTTGCAGACGGTGTCTCGACGGGCGCAAGCGGAATAGAAGGATCCCTCTACCCAACTCGGTAGCGGAAGGCCGTTGAGGGAGCCATCGCGGGTGTGCGGGGTGGGGTTTCCAACCATATCCGGATCTGGTTCTGTTGTGAAGTGCTGGGCGCTGGGATCATCGGCGTCCCGATAGGGGTCGGCAAGCACGACGGCTCCGCCTATGGCGTCCTGGTACTCCGGAGGCATATCGACGACTGTTGTGTGGACCACCGAGGCACCCTGGGAGAATCCAATCAGGTAGATGACTGATTCCTGACACCGCGTGCTGATCGTCCCAACAAGTGATGTTAACGTCTCGCGCCCCTGAGAGATCGAGTCGAACATACTGTTGCCCGCCAGCCCTTGGAGGCTGCCTTCGAGGAGGCCTGGTGCCGGGTAATCAAGCGCCATGAAGCCGGCGAAGACCGGTACCGACGCATATTCCCTGAGCTGACTGTTGAAACCCGACACAGCCGATTCAACCTGCGGGCCGACGCCAAGTACGTCGTCTCGCTGGCCTGACCCCGCCGCGCCGATCAACACGGCATCCGGGCACGATTCTTCGACGGTCCAGTCAAGCTGCACGATGATCTCTGCGTCCTGCCGCGATCCGAAAAAAGCCACAGCAGCGATTGCGCCGACCACCACAACAGCGGCGATGGCGATATAGCGAGCGTTTAGTCGCGAGGGCTCTGTACTCCGAGTGTGCATGAACGGCGACACTAGTGGCGTGCTGCGACGAGGTAGCCGCTTGCTGTTGCGCAGCTAGCGTACCGGCAGCGAGTGGCGGGCTTCCGGCCTGAGTTACCAGCGGCTCTGAGGCGTGATTTCAACACGCCCGAATCGGGTGCTGGCGTGGTCAGACCTCGGGGAGCTGAGCGATATTTCTAGGCAGCGTCGTGCTCGACCCAGGCGACCGGAACGAGAACCTCATTGCGCCGCAGGGCGGGCGGTGTTAGCGGGCCGTTGTAGACGGCGCTGACAGGGGCGCCGGTCGCCTTGATGCCGTCACGGTGGAGGGCTTCGAGCAGAGCAGCTTCAGCGCGGCGGTACTGCGACTCGTTGGTGCGGCCGCGATAGCGCGCTGCCGCGTTGCAGCCGGCTGCAACGCGGACCAGTTCCACGGAGTCGTCGACGGGCCGAGGGAGGTCTTTCTCGGAGTAAGCCTTCTCCATGACAAACCGGTACTGATATGTGTTGGCCTCGGTCTGTCCCCGAGTGACCGGGACGGTCATGTTCATCTTCTGGCCCTCCGAGTTGCGACCGAAGATGAACCCTGCCAATCGGCGGAACGCGGTATTGCCCACGGAATCAAAGTCGCCTCGTACCGTGGTCTCAGCGGCGAGGTATGACTCGTAGCGTCGGACCTCGTAACCGTCATAGGTGGCTACGACTGAGTAATCGGGCTGTTCATAGCGGCTCATAAAGGTTCTTCGAAGCGATGCCAGTGCTCGGATTTCCATTTGCCCGATTTTTCGGCGAGGCGCGGCCTATGCCGGCCGGTTCTTCGACATGACGCAGGCGCCTCGACCCAGCGGCACGATTCAGCGGCGACGGCGCAGCACGAGCCAGCCAGCGACAGCGGCCAGCCCAACCACCGGCCAGACCCATGTGAGGTCACTCGGTCCGCCGGGGCCAGTGACGGTAGCGCCGAGTTTGATCTCGACGACCTCGTAGCGGCGGCTGGGTTGGGGTCCGAGTCCGGCAATCACATCGTCGACTGCAGTTGCCGGGTCTAGGCCTGGCTCAGCGAGCTTGGCCGCGAAGCCTGATCGCACCAGAATCTCACGGATCAGATCGATGCGGTGGAATTCAGTCGTGACAAGTCTGCCATGACCAGCAAGGCGCCGTCCGTCAGGTAGCCAGATCTCACACTGTGGGTCGGCCTGGAGGTTCAGAAGCCAATGGGTTGTCTTGCCAAACCCGGCAAGGCAGTAAACGGCGTGTTCCTTCTCGGCGAAATTGAGGGGAACGAGGCGACGCTCACCCGATTTACGACCCGTGGTCGCTAGCACCATGATGTAGCCACTTACCGAGTTCGCCATTTGCCACCCGAGACCGAGCCGCCACATCAGCAGCATGTTGCGGTTGAGAAAGCGAAACGCACTACGTAGCCGGGCTTCCTGGGATTCCTTGAGTTCCATAGGTCCTCCAAATCCGGTCTCGCCATCATAAGTGCTCCGGTGATGCCCAACCATTTGATGCGTAGGCTGGCGGGCATGAGGCAACGGCTCTTCAACAGACTCGCCCAGCGCTACCTCGTAAGAGATAACGCTCCTCTTCCGGTCGTCGGTAGTCCCGGGCCGGATCTGGCGGAGTCGGCGGATTGGTACCTCGAGGAAGCGAGCGTAGATGGCACATTCGAGCTGTTCACGGCCGCAGATCAACGTCAATCGTTAACGATTGTTGACGGCACGCTGGCTCTTCGCGAAGGCTCACCAACGGCAGAGGACTCAGGCTCTTGGGCGTTGCATCCTTCCGGGGACAGCACCGGCTACCAGTTCGTGGTGAGTGCCAACGACCCGAGCCTTGCGTTGGCGGTGGCCGACGCTGAACCCTCCGGCGCGGGTCTTGCCCTCGTATTGAGTCCCGCCCGGGATCGTGGCTCGATGTGGTTGCTCCAAAATGAATGTGTGGCAGATGCACGGTCGGTCCATCTCCGTTACCAAGCACCGAACGGCGTGCTGTTGTTCTACAACGAGGTGTATCCAGAGCAGGTCCCGCCAGGCACGTTCTTCTGCACCTCGGGATTCGGGGCGAACGCGGCCAGCTCCGATCCATCTGGGTATGCAGGAATCCAACGCCGTATTGATGGGAGCCGACAAGCCATCTTCTCCGTCTGGCACCGGATGGCAGATGGGGAACGTCCTGTTGATGGTGCGCTGGCTACGGTTGTCGCAGCTCACCCAAACGCTTACGTGACCGCCTTCAGCGGTGAGGGATCTGGTAGCTCAGTCCGTATTCCCCTCGACTGGCGAGATGCTGACGATCACAGGGTGCGGGTCTGTCTCGTCGCGGAACCATTGGGTTCTGACACCGTACTGACGTCGTACATGGCCCTCGGCGAAAAGCAGTGGGTCAGTCTCGGTGCGATCGTACGTGCGGAAACCAGCGGTGCTCTGATGAACCGCCCCTATGCGTTCATCGAGGACTTTGCCCGCACTGGCAACGCCGAGGGTGTTGCGGCTGCCAATCGGTCCCCCTACCGGCTCCGCTCTGCCCGATTTGTCAACCCGTGGTTTGTCGGGGTGTCGAAGCGACTGCAGCCGGTTACGCAAGCGAGCGTTACGGCCTACAGCCCGCATCTTCTCGAGAACCTGACTGCGGAGGCTGCCTCGGTCGGCGGATTCGGAATGCGGATGACCACCGGTGCCAGGTCTGCCCCAAGCGAGCCGCCGATCGGAGCGTCATTCGAAGATTCGGCACCTGCGAAGCGGAGTCAGCCGGAGCTGTCCGGTGTGCCCTACCTCGCCGTCTAGGTAGCGAATCGATGGCAAAGCCAGTCCGACAGCGTGTCCCAGTAGCCCGGGGTGGGCAGACCGATGCCAAGGCCGACATCTGGTATCACAACGATTATGTAGTCCTCGTTACACACCTCCGCTAGGTGCTTGTCGGAAAGGCCTCAGGCTTGTCTGACTGTCAACGTTCGGGGGTGTCGGCGACGGTTCCGTGGTCCGTTCTTGGTCACAATTACCAAGCGCGCCTTGGGGAGTGCGCTGGTTTGCTCCACCATGGCGAGCGTCAATTGCGTGTTGGTTGGCGACCATGGGGGAACCGGTGGGGAAACGACCACAAATCCGGGGTTACTGGGGACGGGACGCGTCGGGTCCGCAGGCTCTTTCACCGTCACGACAACGTCACATTTGAAGCGCGGCCCGCTGAGCGTGATGAGAACGTCGCACAGAGCAGGCCGATCGCGGCTGTTGACGCGACACCTCAGAGCGCTGATGCTGCAGAGGACGTTGTCGATGAGGCCCGACTGACGGCAGCGAGCCTCGTTGCCCAGGGACAGACTGAACTCATGCAAGCGCGTGCAGAGGCTGCCCGCATCCAAGCCAAAGCGGGAGAGAAGCTCGTCGAAGTCATCAAAAGGGAACACGCTGTGGCCGAGATGGAATCGGCGGCCCGCAGCGAAGACCCTGGTCATAGGTCGATGGCGGATGCGCGGCACCAGGCGACGGAGATCGTCGCCAGTGCTCGGCAGACGGCCATTGGCCTACTCGAGGAAGCTCAGCACGTCCTCATTGCCTCCTGCCGGCAGGCATCATCATCGCCGAGACCAGGCGGCAGCGAGCTCCCATTCACCCCCGAGCCGGAGTCGAGAACAGAGCTGGACGATGCCGCCGTCGTTCTTGACCTGACGACCGACGAGAGGGTGAGTCGCTATGCGCGCCAATCCGCCAGATTGCCCAAGATCGGCGACGAGGCAGAGAGTACGTTGGCCGACATGAAGCGCCTGCGTGCGTTGAGCAAGGGTCGGGACGCTTAGGTTTGACCTCTCCAAGCAGCGGGGTGTCCTGCTGCGGTCACGTCGTGCACCAAAACGCAGTCTGGCTAGTTTGGTGCCACCTTCAATCGGAGACGAACCATGAAAGCCGTTGGCTACAAATCCCCTGGCCCGATCGCCCGCGAAGACTCCCTGCAGGACATCACCCTGCCGATTCCCAAGGCCGAGGGCAGTGACCTGTTAGTCAAGGTCGCCGCGGTGTCTGTCAACCCTGTGGACGTGAAACTGCGCATGGGACGGCCGCCCGAAGGAAGTGAATGGCAGGTCCTTGGGTACGACGCCGCCGGCGTAGTCGAGGCAATAGGGCCCGAGGTGCAGGGCTTCGAACCGGGCGATGCCGTCTTCTACGCTGGGTCCATCGCCCGACCCGGCACGAACAGCGAGTATCACCTTGTCGATGACGGATCGTTGGCCACAAGCCTGTCACTCTCAGCGATGCGGAGGCTGCGGCTCTCCCGCTCACCGCGATAACGGCGTGGGAGATGTTGTTCGACCGGCTCGACGTCAACCGCCCCACCCCGCAAGGTGGAGAGATCATCTTGGTCGTCGGCGGTGCTGGCGGCGTTGGCTCGATCACTGTTCAACTCTTGCGAGCCCTAACCGATCTGACTGTGATCGCGACCGCCTCGCGTTCGGAAACTCAGGACTGGGTGCGTGAGTGTGGAGCCCACCATGTGATCGACCACCGCCAGCCCATGGCGCCCCAGATTGAGGCTCTTGGTCTCGGTGCTCCGGGTTTTGTGTTCTCGACCAATCACTCAGAACAGCACTTCCCCGACATCGTTGAGCTGATTGCGCCACAGGGCCGCTTCGGCCTGATCGATGATCCGGCGGTCCTTGACGCTATGCCGTTGAAGTTGAAGGCCGTGTCACTCCACTGGGAGCTGATGTTTACTCGCTCGCTCTTTGTCACACCGGACATAGCCGACCAGGGCAAGCTGCTTAGAGAAGTTGCTGCACTGGTCGATGCGGGCCGGATTCAAACCACCGCTACTGAAGTCGCCGGAAAGATAGACGCCGCCACCTTGCGTACTGTGCATGCCCAAATCGAGACTGGCTCTGCGCTTGGAAAAATCGTGCTCGAAGGGTTCTGATTCAGGCCGCCGATTGGCTCCTCCAGGCGCCAGACCAGGTTAACTTTTGCTCAGTTCCTGCCGACAGGAGGCAGAAGCGATAACGCGAGTAGGAGCTGATGCAATCAAACTGGCTTGGGCGAAGATCGCCTCGGGTCACGGTGGCCCTGAGCGTCGCCGTCTATGTCTTAATGGTGCCTGTGTTCTGGCAGACCAAGGGCACATATGGCATCTTTGCGTTGCTTCCGGTGACGACCATCAGTCTCCTCTACGGGCGCAAGCGCGGAGCCCTGGCCGGAGCCACGGCTTTCGCCGTGAATGTTGTTGTCGAGTACGTTGCTCATGGCTATTCGCTAATGCTCACGACGGCCAGTGGAGTGGTCGGTAACACTGGCATGATTGGACTGGGCTGGCTGGTCGGCTACCTGCGCGATCTCTCCCAAAGCCGCTTGCAGCAGGTCGTAGAAGAGAAGGATCGACTGATCGGAACGATCTCCCACGAGCTGCGAACCCCCCTAAGTACCGTGGTAGGCCTCTCCCATGAACTCGCCGATCGCGCCGCGTCGTTCACCACCGCTGAGGTGGCAGAGTTCTGTGGCCTCATCGCGCAGCAGAGTGCCGAACTGGAAGCGCTGATCGAAGATCTCCTGGTTGCGGCACGTGCGGACATCGAGAGGATCAAGGTACTCAAAGTACCCGTCGATCTCGAGGAGTGTGTGACAAGAGCGGTTGCCGTTGCAACTGAGGGCTGGCCGTCGCCAAGTGTGACCGTGAGAAACGACCGCGACGTGGCGAGGCCGGCTTACGCAGATAGCCTTCGGGTTCGGCAGATCGTTCGCAACCTGCTGCAGAATGCCCATCGATACGGTGGCAGTGACATCGAGGTACTCATCGACTATCCCGACAACACCTGTGTTATCACGGTCAGTGATGATGGGACAGGTGTCCCGAGCGACGGCACGACTTCGATATTCGAGCCTCACGTACGAATGCACCCCTCGAACGGAAGTACCGACTCGCTTGGCCTCGGGCTGTACGTGTCGCGAACCCTGGCCAAGCTCATGAACGGTACCCTCGAATACCGCCGAGATGGCGACCGAACATGCTTTGATCTCGTCTTGCCAGCCGTCGAGACGGAGATGGGTGCCCCTTCCAGCCACTATCCAACATCGAGGTTGGTCTCAAGCCCCTGACCAGACGCGGCTCAGACTTCGGTTCTTCCCATGCGATCGGAACAAGTCCGCTTCCGCTGCCTCCGCCGCTGACTGACCCAACGCCGAGGGACCGCTCACTAGACACTCGGGACGCTCAACAAACGACGCTGTAGAAGCCACCCTGTCGTGCCGATGGATACAGGTCGGTCGCCGTGACCGACGCAAACATGAACAAGACACCCAAAAGACGCATGTTGTGTGAGCGGCGGTTTGCTGTGCCGCTGTTTTCGCTGGCGGTTGTTTTTGCTCTTGCTTCCGTTGGGATCGCGTTTGCATCAACCACCACCTTCTATTTGAAGGGAGCCGGCGTACCCGTAGCTCCCCTTGGGGAAACCACCCCATCAGCCGGGACTCTGCCGAATTACGACCCCGGTCGAGACGATGCTCCAGGCCTGCTGCTCAGCAAAGGCGGGGGGGAAGAGGAAACCGATCCGACGAAGTACCAAATGTGGTTGGCCGCGGAGGGTGAGCTGACGTTAGAGGGACCAGCGACGCTCACATTCTGGAGTGCGATGAAGGACTTCAACACCGACAAGAAGGGTCAGGTCAAAGCCTATTTGTTGGACTGCAGTCCATCCGGGATAGATTGTTCAACGATTTCCGACGCGGCTCGCACTGGCAACCCTTGGAGCAGAGACACCGGTTGGGTTACTAAAACTTTAGACTTTGGGACAGTTAGCCACACCATTGCCGCCGATCGCTCATTGGCGGTGAAGATGGTCGTGACTGACCAGTCTCACGACGATATGTGGTTCGCCTACGACACGGTCTCCTACGCCAGCGCTTTGACAGTCCAGATCGTGTCGCCACCACCGACGACGACGACCACGACGACGACGACGACAACCACGACAAGCCCGCCACCCACAACAACCACGACGACGACCACGACGACAACGACCCCACCGCCCACCACGACGACAACAAACCCGCCACCGATTGCCACCACAACAACAACGACGAATCTGCCACCCACCGCGACGACAACCACAGCACCAGTGGCGGCAACAACAACCACGTCAACAACGACCCAACCGACCACCACCACGACGACCGCGGTGGTGGTCCCGGATGAGGTCACACCGACGACAACACCGCCACGCGAGGCACCGCCGGAGGAAGACGTAGCACTGAGTCCTCTTCCCGGCGACGCCAGCGATGGGGATCAAGGGGGGCTTACCAGTGGACTCCTGGACTCACTGGAGTTGGCTATTCCCCCCGCGGTAGCATCGTCGCTGCTTTCGCCACTGTTGCTTCTTGAGTCGATCTTCGGTGCGTTCGTCGCAACGGGGCGAGGTCTCCTGATTCCAGGTCTACTTCTCGCGGTGGGAATCCTGGCAGCGGAGGGTCGGCGCCGACGGGACGATTCGCTGCTGCTCATGGACCGGGTCGAGGCACAGCAATGAGCCGCCGTGCACCAGCAAAGGTCGAACTCCCTGGCGACGACGATAGGGCAGATCCGTCACCAGGTCGTCCATCACGGCTTGGTCTCGCCGCAGCTGCGATGGCTACCATCGCGATCGCTCTAATCGCGACTGCCATGGTGTTTGCCGTAGCAACAGGGACGATAGACACCGCGGACCAGGGAGAGGTCGGGATCCTGAGCGAAGCATCACTCAGCGCCGCCGCAGCTGTGCGGAATGGGACAGTGCAGGCCCAGGTTCTAGCTGAGGCGTACGGATTGGGCATCGCCACAACCGAGGAGTTGGATCAAGCGCTGCGCCAAGTCGAGACGGCGATATCCGAGCTAACCGCGCGCGTCGGACGTCTCGCCACCGCAGCAAATGATTCGGCGCTCGCTGATCCGATTCGGATCCGAACCGAAGCGCTCGTGTCCGAGACCCGCGTGGCCCTGGACTTCATGCGCGGCGGAGATGTTGCTGGCTCGGCGACGCTGGTCGATGGCGAGTTGGGTAGCGCGTATCGGCTGCTTACCGCTCAGCTTGCGACCGAACGCGACCGCGCCATGGCTCGCATCGCTCTCGCCGGACAGGATGCAGGCCGGATAGCCGACGCAGCTCGGTTCCTCGTGGTTCTCCTTGTGCCGCTGGTGGTGCTGATGGCCTATCGGAAACGGGTGCGACGCGAGCAGGTGCAGCGTGACCTGGAACACCGCTTGGAGAAGCAACAGGCTGTAAGCCAGGCTCAGGACGAATTCATAGCGAATCTCTCGCACGAGCTGAGGACCCCACTGACCGCGATCTACGGGTTTTCTCTTGAGCTGATCGAACCGAGCAGCGGCAATGATCCCGTGTTCGAACGTGAGTTGGCGACATATATCGCCAGCGAGTCGGCGGATCTGAGCCGCATGGTTGAAGATATTCTGACTGCAGCCTCAGCTGATCAGGACGGCCTCGCGATCACAATCGGGACGGTTGACGTCCAAGCCGAGGTCGACTCGGTCCTCGGCGCACTCCGCGCTATCGGGGCCAGGATCGACTCAGACATCGTCCCCGCAACAATCAAGACCGATCCGCTGCGGTTTCGTCAGATAATTCGGAACCTCGCTTCGAATGCGCTTCGCCACGGTGGCCCCAACAATCTCGTTTCGGGTCGGGTCGACGGAGAGCACTACACGCTTCAGGTCAGGGACGATGGGCCCGGGATACCGGCAACCCTTGAGGATCGACTGTTCACCCGGTATATCCATCGAGGTAATGAACCGCTGCTGACGGGGAGTGTTGGGCTCGGGCTCGCCATTGTGCAACTCCTGACCACCCGGACCGGTGGGACAATCTCGTATCGAAGAGAGCGTGGCGAAACCGTTTTTGCGGTCAGATTCCCGCTGATCAGTGCTGAGGTCATGTCAGCCGAACCCATCGCCCGTGTCGCCTCGCCAGGTAGGGCGCGTGAGACGGTTGATTCGCCTGCGGCAACTAGGCCGCCATCGAAGCCAGATCTGAAGACCTTCAGACCGCCTCCGACAGCTCGGGTCGATCAGCGCTAGCCATTGGGCGGCGTCGCCATCCCACTGGGAGATACCGCCGATCTAGGCTATGCGTGTGAAGAGATATGCGAATGGTGACTTCGTATATCCAACGCCACGACCGGTTCGGTGGAGGAAAGCCCATCGCTGAGCGGTCGTTGCCCGTCATCCCATTTGGTCCAGACAGCGGGCACAATTGGTCACGCCGTGAACTCGTAGGAGGATGTTATGGAGCCGTTTCTGGAGTGTCCGTCTTGTGGGCATCATTTGAGTATGTATCGGGCCCCGGAAGCGAGTGCCGGGGAACGAATTGCGGCACGCGTCGCTGGCTGGGTCGCCACATGGTGGTTTCCGACAGCGATCTTGGCTGTTGTCGCGCTGTGGGCAGTTGTGAACGTGGGCGCTCGTCCTTTTGAGCCGTATCCCGTGGTCGTTCTGGCGTGGATCAGCGCCGTTCTGGCGACAGTCGCCGCTTTGCAGGGGCCACTGATCTTGCTGGCACAGCGTCGCTCCGCCATGAGCGATCGCCAGCGCGACGAGGAAGCGTTCCGGATCGCGATGAACACCGAAGCTGACATGCATCGGGTGGCGGAATACGTCGATTCTCTGAACAGGAAACTGGAACGACTATCCGGAGATGAAGACCGTCAAGGCGGGCAAGGCGATCGCGCCCCCTAAGCGTGATTGCTCAGGCAGGCAGGCGACTTGAGGCAACCGTGGCATCGGCGTCATCTAGGGCAGGCGGATCACGGTATCGTTTTTCGTAAGCTCTAGAGGAGGCGCTTATGGCAACGATCAAGGTCGATAATCAGACCTTCGAAGTGGAAGACGGGACTCGGCTGGTGCTGGCCCTCGAGGAAGGTGGAGTCGACATCCTCCATCTGTGCGGCGGCAACGCCAGGTGTACGACCTGTCGCGTCGAATTTGCTGAGGGTGAGCCCTCTGCGATGACCGCCGCCGAACGCAATATCCTCGACAAGAAGGAACTCGCCGGTGTGGCCCGGCTCTCTTGTCAGATTCAGTGCGAAGCAACGATGGAGGTCCGCCCCATGATGCGCGTCTCGACGAGTGACTTCGACGAGCCTGGGGCCATTCCAGCTTCAGCTATCACACCAGAGCCGGAGTGGATTTAGGCGAGTTGCGTTCGAACAGGGAGTAACGATCGATTGATCCCGCCTTCTTGAACGAGTTGGTGGATGAGGGCGAGCGTCCGATTTCGACCGACAGCCAACCCAACCGAGGAGCCCACCACATGGAAACCTGGAACGCAATCACGTCCCACCGGAATGTGCGGGAGTACACCGACCAGCCAGTCAGCGAGGAAGATCTCACCCGGATCCTCGAGGCGGGCCGGCGAACACCCTCCTCGATGAACGAGCAGCCCTGGGATTTCGTTGTCTCTAGCCAGGTGACGGCACCGCGGACGACTGGACGCCCATGGAATACGAAGCACTCCCCTCTCCGGTCGAACTTGATCTCCTCGCGGAGAGACTCGGGCTAGCGGTTTCGTTCGAACGACGCATCTGGGGTGGGCAAAGCGCCACAACAGACATCTTGATCGGTGACAGAGGCCAGAGGGTCGTATTACGACGCCATGGCAGGTGGTCGGTCGGCTTCGATGACGGCATCGCAGCCCGAGAGGAGGCCGTCCTGCGTGTGGTGCGGGGTGCCGGGGTTCCTGCCCCACGGGTCCTGTGGTCTGGGCAACTGGGCGCTGCCACCGCGATCGCCACCGAGTTCGTTCATGGGGTTGCCATCATCGATCCCGCCGATCCCATGCGATGGGCATCCCAGCTCGCCACCACCCTTGCCAAGATCCACTCGGTCGCGATCAGCCCGTCGCTGGCCAGCATCCTGCGGAGCGCCCCACCCAGTCCAGTTGATCTCGAACCGCCGGCGCGGTTCTTCGACCACCCCCAGGGACGGGACCTCCTGTCGCGGCGCTCAGCTCTCGCTGCCAGTGTCAGATCCGGTACCTGTCTGGTTCACGGCGACTACTGGCCCGGCAACCTGCTCTGGCGCGAGGACCATGTCGCTGCGGTGCTGGACTGGGAGGCCGCCGTACTCGGAGACCCTGTCAGTGACGTTGCATATTGCTTCGCTGAGATGCGCTACTTCGGCCTGGACGAGGCAGCCGACCATTTCGTGGCTACCTACCGCGACATCACCCAATCGGCATTGGAGTCTCTCCCCTACTGGACGGTTACCGCGTTGTGTCGCGCCCTGCCAGAACTGGATTCGTACCTAGATGGATGGAGTGGGCTGGGGTTCGAACCCGATCCCGTCAGAGTTCGCCACCGCCTCAGTCGATTGATCGCAGAGATGCTGAGCGACTGATCTACGCAAGGCCCCAGCCAATGAGATGCATTCGGCTAACGGGTCGCTGTTCCGTAGACGGTGCGACGGCTTGGATCCTGAGAGAATTCGAAGCGGTACCGTTGTTGCCGCGGGAACCGTCCAACGAGGAGGGACTGTTATGGCAATCATGACCACACGCAACCAACTTGGTCCCGGCGGCCCATACGTCGCCCCACTGGCACTGGGCACCATGACGTTTGGTGCCGAGACCGATGAGGCCGTAGCCCATCGCCAGCTCGATCTCTTCGTTGAGCGGGGCGGCAACCTCATCGACACCGCCGACGTGTATGCCGTCGGCCAGTCAGAAGCCTTCATCGGGAGATGGCTGGCGAAGAGATCCACAACTGACGACCTGATTGTGGCAACAAAGGGCCGATTCAATCCCCCTCCCGGGTCGCCAGGGGCATCACGACGCAGCCTGGTGCTCTCTGTCGATGCCAGCCTACGGCGACTCGGGGTTGATCATCTGGACGTCTACTACGTCCATGGCTGGGACCCTTACACACCGGTCGAAGAATCCCTCGACACGCTTTCTGCGTTGGTTCGGCAAGGGAAGATCCACCACCTCGGATGGTCCAATACCACCGGCTGGCAGCTGCAACGCATCATGACTACGGCACGACTTGGCGGCTTCGTAGTCCCGATCGTCTTCCAGCCTCAATACAACCTGCTTGACCGAACCATTGAATGGGATGTACTGCCGTGCTGTCTCGACGAGGGCATAGGAATCACGCCTTGGTCTCCGCTAGGTGGCGGTTGGCTCACTGGCAAGTACGCCCCAGATACGGCTCCCACCGGACCAACCCGGCTCGGAGAGGACCCCAATCGTGGGGTCGAGGCATATGACAAGCGCAACACCGACCGGACCTGGGAGATACTCGACGTCGCCAGCAGAATCGCCGAGGCTCACGGGCGGCCCGTCTCACACGTGGCTCTGGCGTGGCTCGGTGGACGGCCCGGCATCACCGCGACTCTTCTCGGGGCCCGCACCGTGGAGCAGCTGGAGAGCAATCTCGATGCCGCGGACCTTGCTCTGACAGAAACAGATGTTGCCGAACTCAACGAGGTCGCCGCACCAGGGCTCCCCGACTATCCCTATGGAATGCTCGAGAAGCACTGTGAGGTAACCCACTGGAAAGAACTCAGCACACACTGAGTCAGCCTCTCGAGACCTCGGATACGGCTGCCATCGCAGGCAGCGGGGCCGTCTGACAATACGGCAATGTCCCGGCTCTATCAGTCGTCGGCGATGACGAGGTCTTTGCCGGCGGACGGGCTACGTGGCGTATAGAGCCGATGGCATTCCGGTACGTCAACTCTCAGTTGACAGTCCTCACGCGTAAAGGTAGTGTTGACACCAATGTCAAGGCGATATTGACAAAGGGGTGCAAAGATGGACACCGACCAAGAGACAGAGCTTCGAGCCATGGCTTCCGATCTTGTCCTCGATTGGCACAACGAAATCGGTGCAAAGGGGCTCGACCGGGCCACCAAAGCAGACTATGAACGTCTCATCGAGGCGGCCGCGGTGGTCGCAGACGAGTCCGGTGAATGTCTGACCCGGTGGGTTAGCGTTGGGAAACGATCCGGGATGAGCTGGGCCGACATTGGAAAGATCCTCGGCATCAGTCGTCAGGCTGCCCAGCAGCGTTTTGCCCCACCAAAGATGTTTCTGGGTGTTGGTCGTGTCGGCACCGAGGAGGATGATCTCTTGGTACGCACCGGAATGAATGCCTTCAACGAGGTCACCGTTCTAGAGGAAGAGGGCCGCAACGGCAATGAGTTGGTAGGCGCAGCTCCACTCAAGCTCTTCTTTGCGCCCCGCGGCGCGAAGTGGGAGAACCGCAGAGTGACAACTGCGCGCACCAGAGCAGTAATCGCCGAGTACGAAGACAACGGATGGACCCACGCCCTCACTTGGTATCCATTCGTCTACTTCTCGCGTAAGGGCTAGACCAATCAGTCCCAAAGAGTTGGGAAAAGGGTCACCGGCTGCGGGACCGGAAGCTGACCCGGCTCACTCGGGCCGAGCAAGCGCTCGAGCAGCGCGGCCCAATCGAACACCTCGGTGATCTCCGATGCGCGAAAAGTAACCACTCGGTCGTCGGGCACGTACGTCGGCAAGATGGCATTGATGATCGTTTCGATCTCATCTCGGAACTTGTCGCTGGTGCTACGAACACCATCGACTATGAGAGGAACATCGGGTAGGAGCCTTACGAAGAGGTCATAGGTCTCGCACCATTTGCGGACGAGCGGCTTGACATCGAAAGGGTCTTCGCCCGCGGTGGCGCGTAGGAAATATGCAAAATTGTCGACCACAGCACGGTCCGTTACCAACACCTCGGCGCGCGTGCGCAGCTCCAGCTCCTGTTGAATCTGCGCCATGATCACCCACAGCTGAGCTTCAGGCGTTGCCCCTTCGTTCAAACCCAATGGGTTGAACCTGATTACCTCACGGCCGACCTCGACGCTGCGGCCGCTGCGGCCAACAGCCCCTGCGAACGAGTGCACCGCATTGGTTTTTCTTACGGAATGCGACCCGATAAAGGCGATCTTGAAAGCTGTTGTCATCGACGAATCTTGATCCTGTCTGAGGTTGCTTGCACGGTACCGCCAACCGCAAATCATTGTGCGTATTTACCGGGCTATGTCTCATCCTCGACCAAATGGACCGTTACCACCAAGGGTTTGTGGTCGCTGCCGGGCAGGGCTGCTACCTGTATCGAATCCACCTGGAGATGGTCCGTAACAAGGACATGGTCGAGCCGGTAGAAGGCGAATGGGAGCACCCGTGCCGGCCAAGTTGCGTCCAGCCCGCAACCACGTGCGTCATAAGCGTCGGTCCAACCACTGCTCAGCAGTTCCCGAAATGGCCGGTGGTCAGCCGTCGCGTTGAAGTCGCCGACCAGTATTCGCGGCGTCGCGGTATCAAGCGCCGCGAGCGTGGCGAGCTGCTCGATCCAGGCCGGTACAAACCCCCTGAGATCAGGGGAGGTTGTATGGAGGCCACTGACAGTGATTGTCCCTGCTGGAGTCGCAATCTCGGTATGCAGGAGTGGGGCTCCGCTGAACCGCTGAATGCTCTCGCTCTCGATCGGCCACCTGCTCCAAACGACTACCGAGAGAAACGTCTGGCCCGCAATGTCGCTGCGGTGCGAATAGCGGGAGAACTCAGCGTTGCTTTCGAGGCTACGGAGGATGGAGCGCTCGACTTCCTCCAGGACCACGATGTCGGGTTGATGGGCAGCCACCAGCGCGGCGATGGCCTCCGGCTCTGCGCCGCCCGTTTCGATATTGGCGGTCAGGATTCGGACATCGCCTTCCCCAGTCGATGCGGTACAGCCACCGATCACTCCATGCGGAGCTACAACTGCTGTAAACGCCACGGCTGTCGCTACTGCCGCCGCGACCAACGCTCTGCGCCCGCTCCACCAGGCTGTGACGACGGTGAGTGCAGCCGCGACGAGGCCAAATGGAGCGAAACCAACGAGCGCGATCACCAACGGCGTCTGCGGAGTGCGCATTCTCAGCCAGAGCAGCCCAATCAACCCGACTATCAACATGACGGTCAGGGCTGTGGCGCCTCGGCCGTAGGGTCGTAGGCTTGTCGGCGCGGAGTGGCGTTCGGCATGGCTTTCCGGTGAGCTCAAGGCTTGCTCTCGTGATCTGCGGGCCAGTTGCTGGCATCGGCGGTGGGCATCGCAGACTAGGCGCCTCCCGGCATGCCGATGGCCGCTGCAGCTTGGTGATTGTCAGCGACAACAACTTCGGTGCTGGTCAATTCACGCAGTTCGTCTTCCTTGGTCTAGATATCGATCGAGTCAAGTAGTCGAATGCGGATGCCGAGTGGCTGCGCCGACGGCGGGCCACTCGGCATCAACTGCTTCCTAGCTGCTGATCGCTCTAACGATGAATGACGCCATCTGGGCTCGTGTCACACTCGAGTCTGGGCAGTAGCTGTCATTGGTTGGTGGATTGCATCCACGAGTGATACCGGCAGCGGCGATGGCGTTGATATCGCTCTCGAAGGTTGATCCGTTGTCGTCAACGAAGAAATCGACAGAGCTACCCGGCAATGCCAAGGCGCGCTTGAGGAAAGCAGCCATCTGCCCTCGAGTCACGGGCTCCGTTGGGCAATACCGATCGTTTATCGGTGGATTGCACCCCCTCGTCACACCGAGTGCCGCAAACTGCTCGATATCGGTTTCGTGGACTGAATCGTCATCATCGATGAACCGGCCAGAGTCATCGCCCTCGTACTTCTCAACGATCAGATTGTCGCTGACAGCATCCTGCATCGACACGTAGACAGCGCCATCAACCGGTGAAGTGGCGACATCGATCAGTTCCGCGTCCGACCGAGTGGCAAAGGACGCCCCCGACGGCACCAGCTCGACAAAAGTGTTGACCGCCGCTTCGCCCGCACCGAGCAGACTATCGGTACGGATTCGCCCCACCTCGATACGCCCTGCCGAATCAACCCAACTCCCCACGGATGTGTCCTCGTAGATACCGGTAACCCCCAAAGAGTGGATGGCGTAACTTACTGCGGTCAACGTGGATCCAGGAGAGAGCGATCCAAAAACCCCGATGCCGCTCGAATCGTCGATATCCGCATCCGCAATCGTCCGTGTCGGGGCAAACTCCGCCATAAAGACAGATCCCGACTCGGTAACACGATGGAACCCGATCGAGGATCCGGGGGCCGGGTCGTTGTCGCCCGTTACGACCGCCACCGCCTGACCCTCGGTAGCGGCAACGTAGGCCACCGGGTTTATCGACCCCGCGCGCGGCGGGTCAAGCCGAAGCGTCGGATACGCGGTGTCGATCACGCCGGTCGCCATGAGCCGGACCACCCAGGCGTATTCTGCGCCATCGTCGTCGCCGCTGCCGGTGCCAGCTACGAAGAGACGCCCACC
>RCND010000387.1_pt1 | contig 24654 bp, 16 predicted proteins | sample 2041351 | NCBI WGS metagenome assembly RCND01 (sample SAMN09708230, study PRJNA481090) | Marine sediment metagenome, whole genome shotgun sequencing project. | biome: marine sediment; feature: ocean; material: sediment; isolation source: Sewage treatment plant 12B marine sediment (STP12B) ... | reverse complement strand
GCGGTAGTCAAAGCCAGGGGTGCAAAACCAGCCGATGAGGGAGAGAAGACAGAAAGCTCCATGAAGTGGTGGGTGGCCGGGATCATATTCCTGGTTTCCTGTGTAGGTCTGGCATTCGGTGCAGATTTATTGGTGAGTAATGTGGCCATTATTGCTGAAGAATTTGGTATATCGCAAAGGGTAATTTCGGTGACCATGGTGGCGGTGGGTACAAGTATACCGGAGGTGGCAACCAGTGTGATTGCCGCTTTAAAAAAGGAGACAGATATCTCAGTGGGCAATATCATTGGTTCCAACATTATGAATATCCTTTCCGTATTGGGCATCACCAGTCTCATTAGTCCAATTAAGGTAGATGCAGCGATTTCCCGGTTTGATATTCCTTGGATGCTTGGCATCTCCCTGTTGCTGCTGCTACTGATGTTGCCGGCCTCACGGTCGCGGATTACCCGGTGGGAGGGGTCCTTTATGATTATAATCTATCTGTTGTATATTTACTTCTTATTTTAAAAGAGCATGATTCAGGTCAAGCAAATTACCAAATCGTTTGGGAACCTTCAGGTGTTGAAAGGAATTCAACTGGATATAAAGGCAGGAGAGGTGGTTTCCATTGTGGGAGCTTCTGGTGCAGGAAAAACCACGCTGCTTCAGATTATTGGAACCCTTAGCAAACAGGATCAGGGAACGGTAACCATCAATGGGATTCGCACCGATCAGCTGACCAGTAACAAACTGGCCCGGTTCAGGAACCAGCATTTAGGTTTTGTATTCCAGTTTCACCAACTGTTGCCTGAATTTAATGCCCTTGAAAACGTCTGTATCCCCGGGTTTATAGCCAACAGACCCAGGAAAGAAGTTGAAAAGCGAGCCGGGGAGTTGCTTGATTTTCTTGGATTGTCGGACAGGCTGGATCATAAGCCTTCTGAGCTATCGGGAGGAGAGCAACAGCGTGTTGCAGTGGCCCGGTCACTGATCAATGATCCCGAAGTGATCCTGGCGGATGAGCCCTCCGGAAATCTGGATACAGAAAACAAGCAGGAGCTACATAAGCTGTTTATCAGGTTAAGAGACCAGTTTCAAAAAACCCTTGTGATTGTAACACACGACAGGGAACTGGCAGGTATGGCCGACCGCATCATTACCATGAAGGATGGCCGCATTGAATCCTGACTTAATATAACAGGTATAAATAACCATAAAAGCTAAATCAACATGAAATTATTTAGAGCTTACATTCTCATTATACTTTGCATGGCATGTTTTACTTCAATGCATGCATCTGAGACTATTAGCTTATTCGTAAATAGTGAATCTTCTATGGCGCAATTTGCTGTCAATGAAATGCAAAAAGCCCTAAAAGAACGGGGACAAAGCCCTCTTGTTAAACCCATTTCTTCATTCAAACAATTGGATGATGGAGAATATAAAATAGCCTTCATAAACCTCAAAGAAAATGCTAGTACTAAGGTATTGAAGGATTATGGAATTAAAAATACAGGAGAATTAAAAGAAGAAGGCTTTATTATTCAGAAGAAGGGGGACTCAAATAAAACCATCCTCATTGTCGGAGCAGATGAAGCTGGTGTGATGTACGGAGGTTTGGAGTTGGCGGAAATATTAAGGACACAGGGGATTGCTGCGATTGAAAACCAAATACAGAATGCCTACATGAAAGTAAGGGGAACCAAATTCAACATCCCTCTTGATGTGCGTACACCTTCCTATACCGATGTATGTGATGCAGCTCAGAATAGCATGGCTGAAATGTGGAATTTTGAGTTTTGGAAAGACTATATTGACAATCTTGCCCGGTACCGCTACAATACCATCTCCTTATGGAACCTACACCCCTTCCCTTCAATGGTTAGAGTTCCCGAATATCCCGATGTTGCCCTGAACGATGTTCACCAGAGCACGGTAGATTGGAATGAAAATTACGATCTAAGCGGCCAGGGGTTTGACGATCCTGAAATAGTTGATAATTATCGGATTATTAAAAAAATCAGTATCGAAGAGAAAATGGAATTTTGGCAAAAGGTAATGGACTATGGAAAACAGCGCAACGTTCAATTCTTTGTTCTTACCTGGAATATTTTCACAAACGGCACTGATGGTAAATACGGGATAACTGACAAACTGGAAAATGAAGTTACACGCGACTATTTCCGTAAAAGTATTAAACAAATGTTGCTGACCTACCCAGATCTGGCAGGCATAGGGCTTACAACCGGAGAGAACATGTATGACTATACTGCTGAACAAAAAGAAAAATGGGCATTTGACACCTATGGTCGGGGCGTATTGGAGGCCCTTGATCAGCTACCTGAACGAAAAATAAACCTTATTCACAGACAACATCAATCTGAAGCTAAACAGATAAGCGATATTTTCAAGGAAGTATTCGATCATCCAAATATCAATTTCATATTTAGCTTCAAATATGCAAAAGCACATGTTTACAGCTCTGTAATCCAGAACTATCATCATGATTTTGTGAAAGACATTAAAAGTGCAGGCAACCTTAAAACACTATGGACTCTGCGTAATGACGATATTTTTCATTTTAGATGGGGTGCCCCATCATTTGTACGCGATTTCATTAAGAATATTCCATACGATGTATCTGAAGGGTACTATTATGGATCCGATCAATGGATATGGGGAAGAGAATTTTTGGAAAAAAATGCTGAATCTCCGCGTCAGATCGAAATAGAAAAGCATTGGTATCAATGGATGCTTTGGGGGCGTTTGGGATACAATCCCACTTTGAGTGATGACCGTTTTGTTGATATTATCCACTCTCGATTTCCTGCAGTCGATGCACAACAAATGTTCAACGCATGGCAAAGTGCATCAATGGTATACCCACTGGTAACTGGATTTCACTGGGGCAGCCTGGACTTCCAGTGGTACATTGAATCGGGTCAATCTCAATCCTGGCCGGCAAAAACCCCATCAGGGTACCACGATGTAAACCGATTTATTTCATTAGCGCCCCACAATGGAACAGGCTATGTATCAATTCCAGACTACACCAGGGCATTTATTGCCAATAAAAAAATAGAAGGAAAATCCCCAATTGAAGTAGCGAATATGATAAATGAAAATGCAGATAAAGCATTGCATTGGGCAGATAAACAAACGAGTAATGGCAATCGTGAACTACAAATGACCATTGACGATATTCGTTCAATTGCCTACTTAGGGAAATACTATTCCCATAAAATTCTAGGAGCAACATACCTTTCTCTATTCCGTGAAACAATCCAAAAAGAGTGGATCGATAAAACCATATCCGAACTGAATACTTCAGCAGGATTCTGGCGCTATTACGCTTCTATCTCATTGAACAATTACAATAATCCTTTGTGGACAAACCGCGTAGGGTATGTGGACTGGAAAGAAAACTATAACTGGGCTTTGTATGATATTAGTGCGAATGGAGGAGAAATCGATATTCCATCTATGGCACCTACTCCCGGGGGTGAAATACTTGAGGCAGAAGATGCTGACAATGAAAATTCGATTTCAAACAGCGATCTCGAGGGCTATACGGGTACTGGTTATCTGGAAACCAGGGTAGGTGATGCAAGCAATCGGGTTAATTGGACTTATACTGCTCCTGTAGCAGGAAGCTATACCATGGAAATAAGATACACTCTTAAACGCGAAAAACAGTTTATTTCACCCATAGAGGTAAATGGAAAAAAAGCTGGAGAGATTGATTTCTGGATGATAGGAAATCCAGGATCCTGGGTTTGGGATCGTGAAACAATTAACCTTGAAAAAGGTGAGAATAGCATAAAAATCTCACCAGAGGGTTTTGTGTTAATAGACCATTTAAATATTATAAAGAACTAATTTAATGAGCATCAGGATTTGTTTGGGTGTATTGGCAATTCTTAATCTGGAGTAAGCAATAAATGCAGCATTAAAAACGCAATACGTATAAATATTTCCACTAACAAAAGTCTATGAAAAAGAAAAGAGCCGATTCGAAATTCAGGGTATTAAGGATATCAATTCCTGTTTTTGTAATTCTTTTATTATTTAGTTCAGAATTATCTCTGACAGTTGCCCAAAATTCTACTGATAATCCGGCACAAAAGTATAATACCCCTTTTCTGGGTTGGAACAGTTATGATTGCTATGGCACACATATCAATGAAAAACTGACCTATGCTAACCTTGACGCTTTTGTTGCAAAATTAAAACCATATGGATATGAATATTTTGTGCTCGATGCAGGGTGGTACCGACACTATGACTTAAAGCCGGGAGAAATTTGGCCAACTGATGGTGATAAAGTAAACTTATCAATTGATGAATTTGGCCGCTTTATCCCTTCAACAGTACATTTCCCGAACGGTTTGGAAGCAATAATTAAGCAGGCTCATAAACACGGAGTAAAATTTGGATTACACCTGATGCGTGGAATTCCCCGGGAAGCGGTGGAAAAAAATCTGCCGATTAAAGGGACTAAATATTTTGCAAGAGATATTGCGGATGTGAATGACACCTGTAACTGGAGTATTTTAAATTATGGTGTAAACATGGATAAGCCAGGAGCACAGGAATATTATAACAGTGTACTGGAGCTGCATGCTGATTGGGGAGTGGATTTTATAAAATACGATGATATTGTTCATAAACCCAAAGAAATAAATGCAGTAGTCGATGCAATAGAATATACGGGTAGAAATATAGTTTTAAGTATTTCTCCGGGAGATGATATTGATCCTGAGCACTACGAAACATATAATAGGGCTGATATGATAAGGATTTCACGGGATATTTGGGACTTGAGTGAAGATCTTGATATTTCCTTTGATCAGTGGGAGAAAATTTTACCCTACGCCGGAAAGGGATTTTGGCTGGACATGGATATGATACCTTTTGGACATATCCGAATTAACTATCCTTTGACTTTCAATAAGTTAAAAACTACCAGGGGATATGAACGCATGGATAATTTCAGCTATGCGCAAAAAAAGACTTTCATCACACAGCGGGCCATGGCAGCCTCCCCTTTATTTATGGGTGGAGCCTTAACATCTTCTCCAAAGACTGTATTCGAATTGATCACCAATTCAGATATGCTGGAGTGCAATCAGAATGGGATTTGCGGTAAACTTGAAACAAGAATCTCTGACTATAGCATAAAATTAGATATTTGGAAGACTCCTCATAAGAATAAGTCCGATGAAGGCTGGATAGGTGTTTTTAACCGAAATGAATACATGGAATTAATTAAGCTTGACAAAGAAAAACTTGGCCTGGGAAAAGAAGTTTCCTATAAATTATATGATATATGGGGTAAAAAGATAATTGAAGATAAAGCATTCTTCTATTTTGAAATCCCTGCTGATGATGTAATATTTATCAGCTATAAGGTGAAAGAATGACGGTAAATATGTTATTACAAAAGGAAACTATAATACAATATTTTAAAATCCTTGTTGCCGTTTTAATTGTAATTTTTTCTTTTACTTCCTGTAGAACGCAATCACCAAATAATCTACTGGTTGAGGCTGAGAACATGAATCTAACGCGGTATCAAATTGATAGCAGCGTTACACATACATATATTAAGCTAACTGATTCCAAAGGTAGTGCACATATTAGTTTCTCATTACCTTCTGGAAACTATGATATTGATATTAGCTATCTATCTGAAAGTGTGGGCCAAAATACCTATACCATGTATATAGCCAATAATCAAATCGTTTCATGGTTAGGTAAAGACAGGGATGATCAATGGCATTTGTTGAGTGAGCAGAAATGGCATGTGCCACGCAATATTGAGATCAATAATGGGGATGAGATCAGAATTGAAGCACTTGCGGAAAACGGGTCATTTGTCATTTTCGATTATATTAAATTCACAGCATCTACTGGCTTTAGCTCTCCCCAGCCCTCATCTATTAATAGACTAAATAATAGTCAGACACCAGAAAGATTAGTAAAATCACAGGAGGATTTAATCACAATCTATCCTGATGAATACCATAAGGCCATTAAAAATCCACTCAAAGGCTTCAGACCTTCAGCGCCGGATCATGAATATGGAACATTAATCAAGCACTATTTTAAGTGGAATGAACTTGAAAATTTGGCAAGTGATGACGTGAATAAAATTAGGCAGGTCTGCAATACAAGATGGAGAGATATTGAAAACAAGAATATAAAGATTATTCCTCGTGTTTATCTGGCGTGGCCTGGGCGAAATAATATCAGACCAGCTGATATGACATCAAGAGATTTTACAAGTAATGAATTCAAACAAAGAGTGATTGCATTAATCAAGAAGCTGGGGCAAGCATGGGACAATGATTCGCGTGTCGCCTATATTGAAATGGGGCTTATTGGAGATTGGGGAGAGATGGAATTTCCTGATACAACAGACGAAATTAAGGAGGCGATTGCTGCTCAATTTAATGCATCTTTTAAAAACAAGCTGGTTTTGATTCGATGGCCAAAAACATACAACGATCACATTTACAACTTTGGTTATTATTGGGATTCCTTTGCTCACCAGGATCAGGAGTATTGTGGATTTCACATTAATAATACTGCACCAAAGTGGAAAACAGCCGTTATTGGAGGAGAAGTTGCCTACAACTGGGGAAATGTCCAAATCCAGCCAGGGCAGAGTCCTGAAATATCTCTGACAAATCCTGTTCACCGGGACTATATTATAGACAGAATCAGAAAGCTGCATGCGAACCATCTCGGGTGGATCTCAAATTACGATCAGAGTGACCAAAATGTTAAAGCCGGTGCTGAAATCATGCAAAAAGCACTTGGCTATCGTTTTGTTATATCAGAAGTAAGCTATCCCGGTAGAATAGATGCAGATTCTAATTTTATGATTTCATTTAAGCTTAAGAATACAGGTTCATCCCCGTTCTATTATAATTGGCCTGTTGAACTTAGTCTGCTTGATCCGAACACAAAACAAGCTGTCTGGAAAAAGCAATGTACTGATGTGGATATTAGGAACTGGATGCCAGGGGATCAATGGATTGATTCTACGAATACATATGCCATTCCTGCTGAGAATTATACCCTTAGTCAGACTTTGCTTTTGTCAGATATCCCCCCCGGAGAGTATATTCTTGCTTTGGGCATTTTAGATCCTGCTGGAAATCATCCCTGCGTTCGCTTTGCTATCAAAAACTACTATAATGGGGGAAGACATCCCATAGGTAAGGTTGGAATTGGTCAAACAATAAATTCGTTCGCTATCTCAGAATTTGATGACCTTCAAAGTGATAGTTCATTATTTTATGATAGCGGAGAATTGTTTTAGAAGTAGAATAATAATTGAAAATATTTCCGAAAAAATAGCATATGAAATATTCAAAATTTAAAAGAATATTAGCCCTGGCCATTTTTCAAAGCTTCCTTTTAGGAGCAGTTTCAATCCAGGGTCAGACGGTAAGCGTTAACCCTGTTGAATATCATGGCGCACTGAGTAATCCTCTAAAGGGATTCCGCCCGGGCCTTGATGATGCCGGAGATCCGGACTATCCATTTCCTACAATCGTAAGGCACTATATTAAGTGGAATGAAATTGAAAACAATGCAAGCGACGGCGTTCAAAAGATCATTGATTTTTGCAATGTGGAATGGGCTGGTATAGAGGACATGAATGTAAAGGTGATCCCAAGGGTATACCTCGACTGGGATGATAAAAATGGCAACGAATACTGGCCCGCTGATTTGACTGAAGGCGATTGGTCTAGTCCGGAGTTCAAAGACAGGGTTGTAAACTTAATCTATAAACTAGGGGAAGCCTGGGATAACGACCCACGCGTGGCATGGGTACAAACAGGAATCATAGGGTATTGGGGTGAGCAGGAAAATCCAGTTAGTGTAAGCGAAGATGGTTGGGGTGAAAGACTGGGAGAAGCGTTCACAAACGCTTTCCAGAACAAAAAGCTTATCGTACGTAAGCAAAACAATTGGCCTGGGGATAATTGGGGAGTCTATTGGGATTCCTATGGTCATCCTGGTCAGGAAAGCGGAGCATGGACTACAATCAGGGGGACAAACGAACAGGGTCGCTACTTAAACCAGATAGTAGAAGGAGAAGTAGCCTACAATTGGGGAGAAAGCACGTTCGACCCTGTATACGGTGGTGAACCTGAAATCACCCTCAATAATGCGCAATATTCTGATAACATGATTGATGTGATCCGGGAATTGCATTGCACCGGCTTGGGATGGATTGCTAACTATGATTTAGACGGTAGCTACGGTTCAAACCCAGACAGCATTAAGGTAAATGCAGACAGAATGCAGAAAGAATTCGGCTATCGATTTGTTATCCCCGAGTTTTCCTGTTCTCGTAGTACGAATCAAAGTGATACGCTACATCTTAACTTTAAGGTAAAAAATGAAGGTTCTGCCCCCTTCTATGAGCATTGGCCTCTGGCCTTCGTATTGATAGATGAAACAAGCCACGAGATTGTCTGGCAGGAAGTGCTGCCAGGAATAGATCTTACAACATGGCATCCAGGCGACAAATATGACTATGATAGCAAGGTGTATATAACACTGGAAGAGGAATATATAATTAATTCATCTGTAAAATTACCTGCAAATATCACAAGCGGACAATATATGGCCGGACTGACGATCCTGGAACCTTACTCGCAAACTCCTGGTATATTCTTTGCTGTGGAGAACTTTCTCTCAGTGAGTCAAACCCAGCCCTTATGCCGCATTGGTATTGGAGAGGATCTTGTGGGAAGTGAAACAATAGATCCATCCATATTCGACGATCCTGTGGCTGATAATGCACGATATTACACGCTGACTCCACAGGGATCATTGTTTTCACTTTCAACTACATCAACAGCTGGAGGTTCTGTTAGTCCTGCAGATGGTAGCTATCATGAAAACAGTACGGTCACGGTCACAGCAATCCCTGTGAAAGGCTATGAATTCACCGCTTGGAGTGGAGACACTTCAGGTATTAGGAATCCCATATCCATATTCATGGATTCTGACAAGACCTTTTCAGCATCTTTTGCTCCTTTACCTGGTGAAGCTGTACCCTGGGAGGAGGATTTCAACTTGCCCGATAGCACGACAAGTGATAGTGCCCCAACTTCGTGGACAGCAGAACGTACAGAAGGAGTTTTCGAAGTACGTGGTGAGCGTTTAATAGTTAATAAAAGTGGTGGTGAAGCTGTGTTCAGTACAGGTAATATTGACATTTCCAGCGGAGGTGTTAATATCAGCATCGATGTTGAAGGTGCAGGAGGTTTGGATCCCATCACATCAGGGTCGCCAGATTATATTAAAATCTACAAAATAGTAGATGGCCTTGAAGAACTAATTATGGAGCATTACGGGAAGTTTAGTGCAACTACCTGGACTGATCCAAATATTGTGACCTACGGAAACACACTTTCATTGGTAATAAAAACCTTTGTTACTTTTGATGATGAGTATTACTACTTCGACAATCTGCGTGTTACACCCAATACAACGGTTGTTTATGCACTTAAAACGGATGTAACAAACGGGACCATTAGCCTGGATCCTACGGGAGGCAGCAGCGGTAATTTTGCCGAAAATACTTTGGTAACATTAAGCGCAAAGCCAGATCCTGGATATGCATTTGAATCCTGGAGTGGAGACCTATCCGGTGCAACAAATCCCGGAGTAATCACAATGGATGCAGACAAGAATGTTACGGCAACCTTTTCTTCAACCGTCGGAATTCCACAAACAATAACAAATCAACCGAACCGTACATTATTAGGCGACAATTACCCGAATCCGTTTAGTTCAGTTACTTCTATACCGTATCAGCTGACTGAAGCGTCGCACGTCAATGTTACTATCTATAATTTCCTCGGACAAAAAGTTGCAGCCTTAGTGGATGAACATCAGCCTGTTGGTAAGCATACAATAGCTTGGCATGCAAAAAATGAAAATGGGATGCAGGTATCGAGTGGGACCTATTTCTACCGTCTTAAAACCAATGAAGCTGTTCAGACAAAAACGCTTATTTTATTAAAATAAATATGGATTTAAAAAGATACAGTCAAGTAGTTGTTTTGCTTTCAATTGGGCTAATTTATTCATGCTCGACAAAACATAACTTTGTGTCCCAAAAAACAAATTTGACAGATAAATGGGATACCATTCGACCACTAGCGAATCCTGACAAAGGTTGGTATCACCACATGCTTGACAACGGTGTTGGAAAATACCTTCTCCAGGATGACGAAGTTTTAAGCTCTTTCCCGGGAATGGATCACCTTTACCTGCGTTTGGCGTGGTCTTTTCTCGAGCCTGAAGAAGGGAATTTCGATTGGTCCTATATTGATGACATCGTCGAAAAATATGTGCCAATGGGCTACAATATATCCTTTCGCATCTCTTGTAAAGAAACCGGTCCGGCACCGACTAGTGTGCCGTATGAAGTGGACGGAATTCGATATGCTACACCCTATTGGGTGAAAGAGGCAGGTGCCAAAGGAGTGGACAGGCCTGAATATGGAAGTGCCTCCTGGACCCCGGAATGGAACGACCCGGTTTTCCTCGAAAAACTTCACCTTTTCCACAAAGCATTCGCTGAAAAATATGATGGAAAATCCTGGGTCAGATACATTGATGTGGGAAGCATCGGCGATTGGGGAGAGGGTCATACCTGGAGTTCTACCCGGATCCCTCCATCGGTGGAGGAGATAAAAACCCATATTGATCTCTACCTGGAACATTATAAAAATACCCAGCTAGTCGTAACCGACGATATTCTTGCATATGAAAAACCCATTGAAGAAAGTATGGAATTGCTGGATTATGCCATTGATAATGGATTTACTTTACGTGATGACAGCCCTTTGGTACAAGGGTATATGTTGGGAGAATTGGATACCTGGACTGTCAGGTCTCCACACTTTTTCGAAGCAGTTTATAAGACCTTACCTACCGTATTTGAATTGGAACATTATGGTAAAGTAAAAGAGAATGGTTACTGGCTGGGGAAAAATGGCGAGGACACAATTTCCGAATTTAATCTCAGCGGTGCAAAAGTATTCCGGGAAGCAATGAAACTAATTCATCCCACATATATCGGCTACCATGGATATATGGGTGAATGGCTTGGGGATAATCCCGAATTGACCATAGAATTGCTTAATCGATGTGGATACTGGTATTTCCCAAATTCAATAAATTCAACTCAATATAGAAACGGTGAATTGAAATTCGAAATAGAATGGCTAAACAAAGGTCTTGCTCCTGCATACTCATCTTATCAATTAAGAGGAAAACTTATCCCGGCTGACAATTCTTCGGAAATTATAGAGTTTGAAATCAAAAATTCAGGGAACAAAAACTGGATGCCTGATCAGCTTCAGCTTGAAGAATATGAAATCACCTTAAGGAAAGAACCCTTAGGAAATTACCAGTTTGCAATTCAGCTGTTCGATGAGAATTCCGGAACTCCTGTTGACATTGGATTAGCCACAGAAATGCAAGTGGAAGATTATTTTGTGATTCAAAACCTTTCATTTAATAAATGACATGAGGATGAAAAGAACAGGACTGTTAATCTTAGTAAGCTTATTAATAGCTTGCACCTTTGACCTTTTTGCTCAAGATAATCCTCCTAATATAATTTTAATTCTGGCAGATGATTTGGGATTCGAATGTATTACTTCAAATGGGGGAACATCTTACCAAACACCAAATTTAGACAAACTTGCATCACAAGGTTTAAGATTTGAGAACTGTCATGCTCAAGCAATATGCACTCCTTCAAGGGTGCAAATTATGACTGGTCAATATAACCTTAGGAATTATACTCAATTTGGAAAATTGGATAGAAGACAGATAAGTTTTGGGAATCTTCTTAATAATGCGGGTTACAAAACTGCTATCGCAGGGAAATGGCAATTGGGCCAGGAGAATGATTCACCACAGCATTTTGGTTTTGACGAGTCATGTCTTTGGCAACAATCATTACCAAGAACTGATTCTGCTGGTCATGATACCCGATTTTCAAATCCAATCCTGGAATTTAATGGTGAAGTAAAACACTTTAAGAATGGTGAGTATGGACCAGATATAGTAAGCGATTTTATCTGTGATTTCATTGAAAAAAATAGAAACCAGGCATTTTTTGCTTACTATCCAATGACACTTACTCATTGTCCTTTTGTTCCTACACCTAAGTCAAAAGACTGGGATGCAAAAAGCATGGGGTCATTGGAATACAAAGGAAGCCCCATTTATTTTCCGGATATGGTTTCTTATATGGATATGCTGGTAGGAAAAATAGTATCAAAAGTTGAAGAATTAGGACTTGGTGAAAACACACTAATCATTTTTACAGGAGATAATGGGACAGACCAACCCATCGTTTCCATGCTCAGAGGTGAAGAGTATCCGGGTGGCAAAGGCAGGACAAGCGATAATGGTACACATGTACCTTTGATCGTACGCTGGGATGGCACCATTGCAAGTAATATAGAATGCTTTGATCTTATCGATTTTAGTGACTTTTTACCAACTATTTGTGATGCAGCTAAGGTGGAAATTCCATCTTCCATTCCAATTGACGGAATTAGCTTCCTTCCTCAGCTTCTTGGGAAAAAAGGAAAACCCAGAGAATGGATATATAGCTGGTATTCTCCTTATGCAAAGCAGGAAGAACTGAAAGAATTTGCCCGAAACACAGAGTATAAATTGTACTCGACCGATAAGTTTTACAATGTTAAAGATGATTTTTATGAGAAATTGCCTCTTTCATTGGATGGTCTCAACAAACAGGAAAAAAGAGCTTATAAGTCATTAAAAAGGGCTCTGAACGTTTATGAGGATGCACAAGCGGTTTATCAATAATCAATTCAATAAATCACTAAAAATATGAAGAAACAGACCACAACCCGAGTATTGTTGCCAATATACTTACTGTGCATTATTCTTATTAGTTTCAGCAGTATAACTTTTGGTCAGACTGTAGGCGTTTTCTACGATTTTTTGGTGCCGCAGCATGTATTTGCGGCGGGTGATATTAAAACAGCCCTGGAGTCTGAAGGCTTCACAGTAGGACTAAATGACCTTTCATCATTAGATGGCAATTATACCGGAATAAAGGTGGTTATTGCCTTAGAGACTAACTCACTAGTTGAATCCATGCTTACAGCTCAAGGTGGAAGCAATGTATCCGGACTTGGAGAGCAGGCCTATGCCTTACGCACCACAAGTACTCCAGAGATGAGCTACTGGATTCTCGGCGGAGATAAAAATGGTGCGATGTATGGCGCATTACAAATCGCCGAATACATTAGCTTCACTGGACTTTCTGGTACATATAATGAAGAAGATTCCCCTTATTTAAAAAATCGTGGTATTAAGTTTAATATACCCCTGGATGTTGAATCTCCAACCTATTATAACAGCAACATCGGCACGGCATTTAAAATGGCAATTCATAATGTATGGGATATGGATTTCTGGCTTACCTGGTATGATGAGATGGCCCGAAATCGTTACAATGTCCTTTCACTATGGTCACCACATCCTTTTACCGCCATGTTGAATATGGAAGATGAATATCCGGGTATTGCCATTCAAGGAGTTATGGGATCGGATAGAAATGGGAATATGATACGCGTAAATGACTGGACTATCGATGAGAAAATAACCTTTTGGCAGCAGGTTATGAAATATGGTAAAGAAAGAGGATTTGACATATATTTTTGCACATGGAATATTTTTCTATCCACAGCTGAAGATAAGCATGGATTGACGCAACTGCCAACGAATGAGCTCACCAGGGAGTATATCAGAAAATGCACGAAAAAATTCCTTGAGACCTACCCCAACCTTTCAGGATTAGGCATTACAGTTGGTGAACGTATGCATGATATCACCAATGCAGAAAAAGAAGAATGGGCATGGGACAGCTATGGCAAGGGCATCATGGAGTATGCTCAGGAAAATCCTGACAGGGATCTCGTTTTCATCCACCGGCAGCATCAGGGAGATTTGTCGGATATTCTGGAATATTTTGAACCACTCATTGAATTATCCAATGTGCGATTCGATCTGTCATTTAAATATTCAAAAGCACGTATGCATGCATCAAGCACTCCCGGGTATTGGGATGCGGCCAAAATGGAGCAAAGCCTGGACCGTTATAATTTGAAATCGTGGCTGACAATTCGAAACGATGATTGGTACTTTCTTCACTGGGCCGATCCTCAATTTGCACGTGAATATGTAAGCAACTTTCCCGAAGTGGGCAAATATGTGAATGCCGCATATATTGGTTCAGACGGATGGGCTTTTACCAGGGTATTTACGAGCAGAGACAAATATTATCAAAATAGAGATATGCTTAGTATTCAAAGAACCTGGTTTTCAGAGAAGCTTTGGGGAAGAGCATTGTACAATCCCAATGTTTCGGATGATTTATTTAAAAACCATCTTGCTTTAAAATATCCGGAAGTTTCTTCAGACGATTTATTTCAGGCATGGACCAGCGCCTCAAGGGCCTTACAATTGTCGAACGAACAGGTATCTGGCACCTGGAAACTCGACTGGCAATATTGGCCTGAAGGCTGGACTGCAAAACATGGTGAATTTCTTAGTTTGGGAGATACCCGAAAAGTGGTTCCTATGCTTGGCTCCAATCTTTGCAGTTTTGAAAACACAGCCAGGGGCAATTGCAGCGGAAAAGTTTCAGCCTTTATAACGGTCGATCAAATAGAAAAATTAGCTGGAGAAACTTTAAACATCCTTAATGCACTTAATGCCGGATCGAATAAGGAGCTGGAACTCACCTTGAAAAACCTGGAAGCCATGGCATATTTGGGTCTCTACAATGCTCATAAGTTCAGGACGGCCATCTACCTGGAGCAAGAGAACAAGAAGCAAGCTTTAGCAGAATTTTCACCCGCTTATGGCTTCTGGAAAAATTATACCAACATCATGGATGAACTTTTTATTGGAGTGCAAATGCAACGCAATCTGGATTTTCAAAATTGGCATTCACAGGACAAAGATGCTTTGCAAGATTATCTGGATTTAGATTATTCTGTCAAATAAAATCTTCGACTTATGAAAAACTTAAGTATTCTTCTTGCCATCACAATTATGGCAATGGCTTGCACCCAGCAAAAAAAGTCTGAAGATCAGGCTTCACAATCCTTATCACCAATACCTCCCATGGGATGGAACAGTTATGATTGCTATGCGACATCGATTCATGAATCACAGTTCAGGGCTTCCGTGGATGTGCTGGCCGAAAAACTCCTGCCCTTTGGTTATGATTATGCGGTAATAGATGCAGGCTGGTATAACAAACCTCATATTCCAGGAGAAGTCATCGAAATCGCTAACAAAAAAGAGGTCTTCAAGATAGAGATGGATGAATATAGCAGGCAATTACCCGCGCCGGAATTCTTCCCGAGTTCAGTGGATGGAGAAGGACTCAAGCCCTTAGCGGATTACGTTCACAGCAAGGGAATGAAATTTGGTATTCACATCATGCGCGGTATTGCCCGCCAGGCCGTGAAGGAGAACACCCGGATCATGGGAACCCAATACCGTGCACAGGACATTGTCAACTTGAATTCTCCTTGTCCCTGGAGCAATAAGATGTATGGCGTGGATGTCCGTAAACCCGGAGCTCAGGAGTTCTATAACTCTCTTTTTAATCTCTATGCCGAATGGGAGGTGGACTTCATCAAGGCGGATGATATGATGACGCCGGTGTATCACAAAGGTGAAGTGGAGATGATGCGTAAGGCCATCGAACAATGTGGACGCCCCATGGTATTGAGTCTGTCGGCTGGAGAAGCACCACTTTCATATGCAATTCATATGACGGAACATTCCAATATGTGGCGAATATCAGGTGATTTCTGGGATCGATGGGACGATGTGAAGAGAATGGCAGAATTGTCTTCCTTATGGTCGCCATTTATTGGCGTAAACGGAACCTGGCCGGATGCTGATATGTTACCGATTGGAAACCTCAGAATCGGCATTCATGACGATCCAAAGTGGTGGCGTAACGAGCATCTCACCACCTTTTCGCATGATGAGATCACTACTGTTATGAATCTCTGGTGCATCCTCCGTTCGCCGCTCATGTGGGGTGGGGATCCAGTGTCAACCCCTGAAAAGTACTATCAGTATTTAACGAATGCAGAGCTGCTTGAAGTCAATCAAAATAGCCAAAACAACCGACAGATTTATGACAAAGATGGCAAAGTGATTTGGTTTGCCGACATTCCCGAATCCTCTTCCAAGTATCTGGCTGTCTTTAATTTTGCCGACTATTTACAAACAGTGAATTTTGAATTCTTTTGGGAACAATTAAAGGGGACCTATAGTTTTTACGACTTATGGGAACATGAGGTAGTGGGTGAATATTCTGAAAATTTTGAGATGGAGTTGCCAGCTCATGCCAGCGTCATATACAAAATTACCCCTGGAAAATGAAAAAACTAAGAGTGTTCTTACTAATCGCTATATGTTTTCTACTGTTTATTTCGTGCATTCAAAAAACAAAGAGTCTTGGAGGCACTACCACCTTTAGCTATACAGCAGACTTGGCAAGCGTGTTCCCCAACCCGGAACGCGGCTGGCACAATCGACGTGATGTCGACGGCCGTGATGGCGATGATGATCGCGACTTTTCGGACGTCAGAGCGGCTGGATATTCGCTCATTCACAGCTATCTGCGCCTGGACGATTACAGGAATGTGGACAAGATACCTCAGTCCTACCTGGATGACCTGCAGGAAGCTCTGGATGCCGTTCGCAGCTATGGCCTTAAAATCATCCTGCGTCCCTCCCATGTGTGGAGCGAGTCGCCCTCTGTTCCAGAAGCTCGCATTTTGGGGCATATCGAACAGATCAACGCCGTACTTTCGGCAAATGCCGATGTGATTTCTCACCTCGAAGTCGGTTATTTGGGTAAGTGGGGCGAATGGCACACTGGCCTGTATACTCATCTTAGCAGCAGAGGCGATGGCGATACCCGTTACAGGATCATCAAGAAGATCCTAAATACGACGCCCGACATGATACCCATCGCCATGCGATACCCGATGCATATTAAAGAAATACTGGATGAGCTCCCTGTGCCGGAAGGCAGTGAGCCGCTGACCACAGTCCAGCGGGATCGTCTGGGCCATCACAACGACTGTTTTCTTTACAACGAGCATGACCGTGGCACATACTTCAGGGAGGATATCTGGTTTGGCAATCAAACACTGGAGCAACAGAAACAGTATACGTTTGATTTGATCACGTCTTACGGCGGCAATAAGATCATGGGAGGGGAAACCTGCTCGCCTGCAATAGACCGCATTGACGATACGCAAATCGAGATGGAAGAAGCGAACTGGACAGAGATCAATATCAATTTCTGGGGAAACGCCATTGATATGTGGAAAAAGCGATGGTTGCCGGCGAGGGGCAATGATCCAGCGGAGTGGGAGTTCGATCGCATTTCACGCAAGCTTGGGTATCGTTTGCGACTGATCGACGCCACCTTTCCACTGTCGGCAACAGCGGGAGCTAGCTTCACGATTGCAACGAATCTGAGTAATGACGGCTATTCCAGCGTGGTCAAGAAGCGCCCCATATACCTGGTATTTGACAATGGTACCGATCGCTACAATGTTGAGCTGAGTAAGGTGGATATTCGCACTTGGGTGAGCGGACCCGTCAAGCTCCCCACACAGAGGGTGAACCTGCCTTTGGACATGAAGTCTGGTATGTACAGCTTGGCCCTGTGGCTGCCAGACCTTGCTGCCAACTTGCACTCAAGGCCCGAGTACTCGATCCGCTTTGCAAACCAGGGCGTGTGGGATACAGCTAAGGGGTACAACGTGTTGTCCGACTCGTTGATTATCAAGAATAACAAATAAAATCGTATTTATATGAAATCCAATCCAATCCGTAGTCTGCTGATAATGAGTGTAATTTTCTTGATTATTACCCCGGTGATCATTGCACAAACCAGTATCCAGAATTTTGCCCCTAATCCGCCTCTAGGTTTTAACAGCTTCGACAGCTACCGATCACATCTGTCAGAAGACAAGGCTTATGCCCTGATGGATGTGATGGCGGAAAAGTACCTTCCCTATGGCTATGATTACTTTGTAATGGATGCCGGTTGGTACTACAATGTCGAATTGTATCCCGGCTCCAAATATCCCAGGAAACGCCTGGGCGTGGCCCTTGATGAATATGGCCTCTACGAACCCTGTCAGATGTATTTCCCCAATGGGATAGAGGTACTCGCCGACTACGCCCACCAGAAGGGACTTAAGTTCGGTGTATGGATTATGAGGGGAATTCCACGTCAGGCCGTGGAGCAGAATCTTCCCATCAAGGGCACACCTTATTTTGCCCGGGATATAGCTGATACCAGCAGTGTATGCGTTTGGAATAACAGTAATTTTGGCATTGACATGACCAAACCGGGGGCGCAGGCTTACTACAATGGCCTGATAGACAAACTGGCCGGCTGGGGGATTGACTTTATTAAAGTCGACGATATGGTTCCCAACCCACAGGAGATTGTGGCCATTGCCAGAGCCATTGAAGATGGCGGACACAACATGGTCTACAGCCTGTCACCCGGTGATGTGCATCATCCTACGCACCTGACTTATTACAGGAGGGCGAATATGCTGCGTATTACCCGCGACATTTGGGACAATCCCCTCAGTGTTGAAAAGGGATTTTTTGCCTGGGAAAAATTTCAGGGCACCGAAAGGCCCGGCTTCTGGCTTGATCTGGACATGATACCTTTCGGCCGCCTGGACGTTGTCGCCACCGAAAATATCCCCAATATTTCATCGGAAAAGAGGGCCCGTCAGAGCCGATTCAGCCAGGGACAGATGAGAACATTCATCACCCAGCGTGCCCTGGCTGCTTCACCATTGATCATTGGTGGCGATTTGCTGACCATGGACGATTTTTCTTACAGCCTGCTCACCAACAAGGAAATGCTAGCCTGCAACCAGAATGGTGTGATGGGAGTGAATGTATATCGTGCCGGTAACCTCGACATCTGGCTGACGCCCCATAAAATGAATCCAACTATGGGGTGGATTGGTATATTTAATCGCACCAAGACCGATCGAGAAGTTACTCTGACCAAACAGGATCTTGGATTTGTAGCCTTCGAAGCAAGCTACAATTTGACGGCTGTACGCCAAAGTGTTCAACTGACAGATGTTTGGTCCGGCGAAACAATCACCATCAAGGATAAGTATACTTTCGAAATCCCGGCAGAAGACGTAGTTTTCCTTAAATTTCAAATGCAAGAAAGGTAGTCTGTATGAAAAATGCTGAATCTATTCGGCTCTTAAAATTTGCATTCACTGCACTTACAATATGCTTATTCAATAATCCTCTATTGGCCGCTGGGACAAAGATACCTTCAAAACCAAATGTACTGTTTATAGCCATCGAAGATTTTAATCCTGAACACATCGGCTGTTACGGCGGGCAGGCATTAACTCCAAACATTGATAAGCTGGCAGGGGAAGGAGTGGTATTCAAAAATGCCTATTGTGATGTGGCTGTTTGCAATCCCAGCAAACAGCTTTGCTTACTGGCCTTCGTCCTGCAACGTCAGGAGTATTTGGAAATGCGGATGACTGGAGGGAGAAGGCTTTGCCCATAGTTAAAACCACCCTTCCACAGCATTATAAAAATAACGGATATGAAACAGTCAAAGCCGGAAAAATCTTTCATTACCAGATGGAACATGCTGAAAGCTGGAGCAGGGAATTACCAAATAATGTTTCGGGCCGAAAATTATTAAGTGGCTGGCATGAAGAAGTCATGCCTCTGCTTGTTGAAGCTGAAGGGGATAAGGGGAGAAATTGGTTTAACCAGAATCTAAAGTGGGGAGCTGTGGATTGCCCGCCTGAAGAGTTTAGAGACGGGCACTCAGTCACCAATGTTGCAAACTATCTGTCTGAAGAGCATAAACAGCCGTTTTTCCTCGCTGTGGGCTTTCATGCTCCACACGTAACTTTTGCAGCACCCCGGGAATTTTTTGATCTCTATGAGTTGGATGATATTATTCTACCCGACAATCCTCCGAAAGATTTGGAAGATATTCCCTCAGGATTATCGAAAAACTCCATTCATGACGTTATTGATTCAACCCAGTGGCGGGAAATAAAACGGGCCCAGTTTGCCTGTATCAGTTATGTGGACTGGTGCATTGGAGAAATCATGGATGCTCTCAAAAATAATAATCTTGAAGAAAATACGATTATTGTTATCTGGACGGACCATGGCTTTGGTCTTGGAGAACATTTTCAGTGGTCTAAGGGAGGGAATAAATTATTCAGTGAAATAAACCAGGTTGGATATATCTGGAAAGTACCTGGAATAACGACCCCTGGCTCGGTGAGTAACAGTGTTGTGGAGACAATTGATATGTTTCCAACACTTTTTGATTTGTGTGAAATCCAGGTGCCTGTTTATGTGCAGGGCGAAAGTTTTGCAGAACTATTAAAATATCCCCATATACCGGGTAAACAAGCGGCGTTTACATGGGGTTCGAGGAGAAGGGTTTCCGTTCAGACAGAAAGATACCGCCTGAACATGGACCGTGATTTGGATTCTGCATCCTTTGAGTTATATGACCACAAATATGATCCTGATGAGTATATCAATCTGAGCTGTAATCCCCAGTACAGGGAAACAATAAAGATGCTTATTTCATATTATTCAGATCACAAGAAGAAGTACAGACTCTTTGAAAAATGAGTAACTTATATAAAGCATTCACAAATGCTATGAAACTAAAAATAGTTCTCGTTTCGATCCCATTCCTGATAGCCGCATGCACGCAATCGGAAGAAGTCAAAAAAACCCCAACATTCTCTTTTGCATTATGGATGATGCCTCAGTTCACATGAGTGCATATGAATTCCATTGGGATGCACTTACATCTGAAGTTGAAAATGATATTGCGATAGCTAAAAAGTCTGAGTAGAGATAAAAAAAATAGACCCGAGATGATGAACAAAAAGATATATGTATTTAACACAGCCATTAGATTATTCATTTTAATTGGCCTGGCAGGAGCTGCACCAGTTTCTGCATTTGCGGATACGATAGCGGTATTTTATAATTCTGCGACTCCTCAGCATGAATTCGCCGCTGGTGATATTAAAACAGCCTTAGAGGCCTTAGGTTTCAGGGTAGAATTAAATGACCTCTCATCATTGGATGATGGTTATAAGGGAAAAAAGGTAGTTATCGCATTGGATTCTAACGCAGCAGTTACATCACTGCTTTCGGATCAAGGTGGCACCAAGGTATCTGGCCTGGGAGAACAGGCCTATTCCTTGCGCACCACAACCACCTCTCAGATGAGTTACTGGGTTCTGGGTGGAGACGACAATGGTGCCATGTATGGTGGATTGCAAATTGCTGAAAATATAAATTTTAATGGGTTTTCAGATTCCTACAACGAAGAAGAATCACCCCATTTGAAAAACCGCGGGATTAAGTTTAATATTCCCCTGGACAAAGATTCTCCGACTTACTACTACAGCACAGATGGTTCCTCTCACTTTGAAGCTTTCAAGCATGTGTGGGATATGGATTTCTGGACCACCTGGTTTGACGAAATGGCTCGTCATCGGTACAACGTATTATCGCTGTGGTCACCTCACCCCTTTACCTCGATGCTGAACATGGAAGATGAGTATCCTGGTATTGCAATTCAGGGGGTAAGAGGGTATGACGAGAATAAAAATGAAATCCCAATAAATAACATGACAATCGACGAGAAAGTTGAATTCTGGCAGAAAGTCATGAAATATGGACATGACCGCGGTTTTGGTACATATTTCTGCACCTGGAATATATTTTTATCTACTGCAGAAAATAAACATGGTCTTACAAAAGATCCACATAATCAGGAAACCAAAGCTTATTTGAAAAAATGTATGATGGAGTTTCTGGACACCTACCCTGATCTGGCTGGTTTTGGCATCACTGTAGGTGAGCGAATGGGAGGCATAAATAATAAGGAAAAGGAAGAATGGGCATGGGATACCTATGGATTGGGGATGATGGAATATGCGAAGGCCAATCCCGATAGAGATCTGGTATTCATTCATCGCAAACATGATGGGAATTTAGATGATATCCTGGAATACTTTACACCACTGGGTGAATTACCGAATGTTCGATTTGACCTTTCGTTCAAGTACTCTCAGGCACATGCGCATACGACAGTATCCCCAAGCAGATGGTATACTGGGAAAATGGAGAATGGACTGGGTCCTAACAAGCTAATGTCATGGCTTACCATAAGAAATGACGATTTTTTCTTTCTTCATTGGGCAGATCCACAATTTGTACGCGACTATGTAAATAGCTTCCCGGAAGTTGACAAGTATGTAAATGCTTTTTATATAGGGGCAGATGGATGGGTGTTCACCCGGGTATTCACAAACAAAGATCCTTATTATGAAGATAAAAATGCGCTGAGTATTCAAAAGACCTGGTATATGCAAAAGCTATGGGGCAGAATTTCATACAATCCATCTGTTTCCGATGAATTGTTCAAAAACCACCTGGCTTTCAATTATCCGGAGGCTTCTTCTGAACAATTGTTCCAGGCCTGGAGCAGTGCTTCAGGAGCCCTGAGGCTATCCAACGAACAGGTAACGGGTCAATGGGATTTGGACATGGATTGGTGGCCTGAGGGCTGGACGGGTGATTGCTGGGGTAACAAAGGGATTTTTTTCTCCGTAAATGAAACAAAAGATGCCACCCCTTTTAAGGGTTCTAATCTGTGCAGTTTTACTGAAACCGTAAACAATAATTGTGGCGATAAAATTTCAGCCTGGGTAACAGCCGATAAAATAGAAGAACTTGCAGGCAAATCGCTGGCAATTCTGGCAGAAATAAATGGTGCCTCTAATACTGAGTTAAATCTTAACTTAAAAAATATAGAGGCTATGTCTAATCTTTCGCTGTATAATGCATATAAGTATCGGGTTGCAATGCTTCTTGAGCAACTGAAGCAAAACGAAGCACGAGAAGCCATAGCAATAGCCTATTGTTATTGGAAGAAATACACCAATATCATGGATGAGCTATACATTGGCGTTAAACTACAACGAAATCTTGATTTTGACAGTTGGCATGATCACGATGAGGATGCTTTGCAGGATTATTTAGATTTAGGGGGCAAAGGAAAGCCAGATTGCAAATAGATAGCTTAGAGCACTTAGAACTTCTCAAATATTCCAAGACCAAACAGCGCAAAATCGTATTTCACCGGGTCGATGGGATCTAGCTGCCGCAATTTTTCATCCAATTGAACCAGCGTTTTTGAATCGTTTTGTTTGCGGTCAATAAGACCAAGCTTTCTGGCCACATTGCCCGAGTGAAGATCCAGAGGACAGGAGAGAACGGAGGGTGAAATTTCATTCCACAGGCCGAAATCAACCCCTCGTTTGTCTTTGCGAATCATCCACCTCAGAAACATATTTATTCTCTTTGCAGCTGATCCTTTGAGGGGATCGGGCAGATGTTTGCAGGTTCGAAGTGGATGCGGGATGGAGAAGAACTCTTGTTTAAGGTGGTGAATAGCCGGCTGCAGGGATTGGGGAGTCTGGTATCTGTTGAAGATCCCTTCAAGTCCACCCCTTTTCTGGTAAAGAAATTGTAAGGCCTTGATAAAAAAAAGGAGGTCGGTGGAGTTGAATGTGCGATGTAGGGATCCATCAATTTCCCCGAGCTGAGACTCACTGTGGTTCATGATAAAGTCATAAGGAGATTCTCCCAGAAGCCCCATCATCCTTTCGGCACTTTTGATGATGGAATTGCGATTGCCCCATGAAATGGTGGCTGTGAGAAATCCGGCAATCTCTATGTCCTCTTTTTTAGAGAAGCTGTGTGGGATCTGAATGGGATCGGAGTCGATAAATTGGGGATTGTTATATTGATCCGCTTTTTCATTGAGAAAGCCACGCAATTCTTCCAGCTCCAGGCCCATCAACTTTTCTCCTCCTCCACGAACCGGATCCCATAGGCTTCAAGTTCCTTCAGAACCGGGTTGTAGATATCTGCTTGAATGGGTAACTGGACTCCCTTTTGCTTATAATTGCCCTCAAGGATGCGTCGAGCCACCATGGCCAGAGGCAATCCAACCGTTACCGACATGGCTGTATGTGGACTCTCCTCCCCAACATAAACCAGAGTGGAAAACCTCTTCTTTTCCACTCCGTCCTTCTCATAGTCAAACTGGTGCTGCATAACGATCATATCCTTGTCCCCGGGGCCCAGCTGCCACTTCTCTTCCAGAATCTTTTGAAGGACTTTGGCGGGCGTTAAGCCAGGAACACCGATACGGGTATCATCAAAAATACCCAACCAGCTTATGCGATCCATCATCTTTGAATCTTTTTCGAAGTTCAGGTAATGGGCTAGCTTTACATCTACGGGAATTTCGATTTCGTAACCCATAAAGCTATTGATAAACTCCTTGTAAGTCATGTTCTCGGTATCCTCCATTACATAGCTGTCATCGGTGGCTCCCAGTTGAACGAAAATATCCCATGCTTCGCAATACCCTGGCCTTCGAATGGTCCCCCTGAACATGGTATTCAG
>RCND010000386.1_pt1 | contig 24754 bp, 21 predicted proteins | sample 2041351 | NCBI WGS metagenome assembly RCND01 (sample SAMN09708230, study PRJNA481090) | Marine sediment metagenome, whole genome shotgun sequencing project. | biome: marine sediment; feature: ocean; material: sediment; isolation source: Sewage treatment plant 12B marine sediment (STP12B) ... | reverse complement strand
TAATAAGGTTGGGCATTAGCCTTGTACTTATTGATTTGAAATTCACTCCATTTTTTACCAATTGTAGTCACTTTTTTGCCATTGATCGAAGAGGTATAATGTTGGTCAAGAGGCAATTTTCTTTTATCATCAACGTATAAAGAGATGAGAACGATATCGTTTTTAAGCACCTGTAATACATGAGAATCTGACCATACTCTTTCCTCCATTTTTCTACAATTAACGCAGGCATGTCCTGTAAAATCAATCATAATAGGTTTGTTAACTTTCTTAGCATAGGCCATTCCTTTCTCATAATCTAAGAATGAAATGATATCATGAGGGCCTAAATGTGCATCCTTCGGAATTTCCTGCACAGAACCAGATCCACCATCACTTAGTTTGGTATAGCCCACACCATATGAAGATTCACTATAATGCATTGGCGGTGGAAAACCACTAATTAGTTTCAATGGAGCTCCCCATAATCCTGGGATCATGTAAATTGTAAAGGACAATACCACGAGCCCCAAACTCAATCTACCTACTGATATATATGGAAGATCCGAATCATGTGGCAGTTTGATTTTGCCAAATAAATAAAGAGCAAGTACCCCGAAAATTGTAATCCAAATGGCTATAAACACCTCTCTTTCAAGCCAGTGACCCTGTAAGACCAAATCGGCATTTGATAGAAACTTAAAGGCAAGCGCTAATTCTAAAAACCCAAGAAAAACTTTAACAGTATTTAACCAGCCTCCGGATTTAGGAAGTGAATTCATCCAACCTGGAAATGCTGCAAATAATGAAAAAGGAAGGGCAATTGCCAATGAGAACCCAAGCATACTAATGATGGGTGCAGTACCTCCTTGTGCAGCGGCTGCAACTAAAGCTGTTCCAACGATTGGCCCGGTGCATGAAAATGAAACAATGGCGAGTGCCAAAGCCATAAAGAATATGCCGATCAAACCACCTCTGTCTGCCTGTGAATCTACTTTGGTGCCCCAGCTACTTGGTAAAGTGATTTCAAAAGCGCCCAGAAAGGAAACAGCAAAAACAACTAGCAAGAGAAAGAACACAATATTGAACCATACGCTTGTCGACAAGGCATTTAAAGAATCTGCTCCAAAAAAGTAGGTTACTACTGTTCCAAGAAAGACATATAATATAACGATTGACGCCCCGTAAAGAATCGCATTTCTAATACCTATAGCTCGGGTTTTGCTTTGTTTGGTAAAAAAACTTACCGTCATAGGAATCATTGGAAAAACACAGGGTGTCAAAAGAGCTGCGAAGCCAGCAAAGAAACTTAAAATAAACAAGGTCCATAAACTCCTCTTTTTTTCCTGTTTGGATGTACCAACAATTTCGTCATTATCTGCGGTCTTAACCTTTTTATCAGATTCATCTGCTATATTGCTCTGTTGAAGGAAGGAGTTATCGCTATCTGCAATAGCATCATCGCTCATAGGCTCGGCCGCAAGACCAAGAACTTCAAAAGCTAGATCAATTTCGGTTGGAGGTAGGCAGTTGGTGTCATCGCACACCATAAATTCCAACACACCGCTAATAGTAATTTTATCACTGCTTAACAACCTGACTTTTTGTTTGAAGACGGCTTGTGTTTCAAAATATTTAATGTCCATATCAAAGACATTGTCATATTCTTCATGCCCTTTTCCTTCTTGAGGGCTGCCAATAAGTTGGTACTTACTGTCATCTGCAACTATTTTAATTGAAGTTGGAATAGGTCCTCCTTCAGGGACATTTTGAGAATATAAATGCCACCCTGCCTCAATACCTGCAGTGATTAACAGGTTAAATTCAGAATCATTTATTTTTTCGACAGAAGTTTCCCAAGTAACAGGATTGTGAATCTGTGCATTTGTTACCGATCCGATAAGGAAGATGAAAATGAATAACTTCGAAATGAATTTCATGTTTGTAAAGTTGCTTTTAGAATATGTATAGTTTTATCGGTAATCTTAAATCGATCATCCATTCTCTTTCCAATTACCCAGATCACTTCTTGACCCGAACAAAGTAACCAAATATTTTCCTTTTGTAAAAGAGAGTATTTTTCATCTTTGAAAAATTTGCTCAGCTTTTTTTTGCCCTTCATGCCGATTGGGTAAAAGTAGTCGCCTTTTTCCCATTTTCTTACGCGTAATGGATATGTTAACAGATTTTTATCAAAATTTGCTGTATCAGGACCACAATTGACACGTTCAAAATTATTTGTATCAATATCTTCAAAGTGAATTGAAATATCATTTATTTCAATCAGCTTATCTCTTTCATTAATTAGGACAGGTCCGGAGGCACTATCTTTTTCAAGAAGAGGACTCAAGAGTAATAATTCTCGATGTTTTACTAAGCGATGTGTTTTAGAGAGCACTTGCTTCCCAGATTGAGCTGAAAGAAGTGTGTTTATGTCTTCCCATTGGTTAAATCCATAAGGATGGAAAACTTGATATAAATAGGACAGATTATCTGACAATTTTGAAAGCTCATCGATTTTAAATGCCAAGACTGATTGATCTTCATATTCGCCGACCACCGTTTCAAGAACCATTTTCATTCTGTCGTTTACAATTTCTTTGGTTCCGACCAGATTGTCAACTGTAGTTGTGAAGGAATCTAAAAAAGAAGGGTTTATTTCCTTTAATATTGGAACCAATTCATGGCGAATTTTATTCCTCAAGTATTTATTATCCTGATTACTGAGGTCTTCACGCCAATTGATTTGATTGTCCCTGGCATATGCGAGGATCTCATCTTTCGAGAAAGGAAGCAAAGGCCTTCTAATATTTTCGGTTTTTCCCGGGATACCTGTAAGACCATCCAGCCCGGTACCTCTGGATAAATTGATTATAAAGGTTTCCACATTGTCATCTGCGTGATGGGCCGTTAATAAATAATCGTAACCATCTTCATTTAAAAGCGCATCAAACCAATTGTACCGCAATTCTCGTGCAGCCATTTGAATTGAAATTTTTTCCCTTTGAGCATGGGCTTCAGTATCAAAATTAATTAAATGTAATAGTGTATTATTTTTTTCGGCTTCTGACTTTATGAAGACTTCATCTTTGTTAGAATCAATACCTCTTAAATTAAAATTACAATGCGCTAAAGACGGGTTATATTCAAACTTGAAAAGTAAGTCATACAAAACCATACTGTCAACCCCACCAGAAATAGCTAGCAGCAATTTTTTGTTTCTTAGCTCAGGAAAATTTTCCTGCAGATGTATTTTAAAACGATTGAACAAAGAGGCTTATTTGGTGTTAGTTTGTCGTAAAGTTAGGGTATTTACGAAAAGAAATAAAAAAAGTCCTTAGCAAACATTATGAGTTCGATAAGGACTTTTATAGCGTTATTAAAATCTAATTTTTTACAACTAGATTTTTATTAATTTCTAATTCTGAAAGCACTGTTAAAGCCTCTTCTACATAGATATCTTTCTTTAAGCTTTTATGCCAAATTTCTCTCTTTTTAGCAAGGATAGAATCTTGTTGCATTAATTGTACCTCATAAGTAGGAGAATTAAATTCAAGATTACTCTCATAAAGTGCGATGTCAGCAAAAGCTTTATTTTCTTCTTCTCTCTGCTTTAATTCTTTCTTGTATTCTTCATAGTTCAAATTAACTACAGTGTCATCACGTCCTTGTTTTAACCATTTTGCACTTTCATCAATAATGATAAAATGAGGATTATCACCTATTCTCATTTTACTATCGTTAACAACACTGTGGAAGTTTTCATAAACATCAACAGGTGCATATTCAGCGGGTTCGATTTTATCCCAACTTAAAGGATTTTTTTCATCACGCTCACCAATCTCAAAATAAGTATATTTATCTGGCATCGCGATATCACTTACAACTCCCTTCAACTGGGTAGAACCACCATTGATACGATAGAACTTTTGGATCGTCATTTTTAATGCGCCCAAATCTTTATCATATTTAAAGTAATTGTTTAATGGAAGAACATTCTGTACAGTTCCTTTACCAAAAGATTGCTTACTTCCTATGATTACAGCTCTGTTATAGTCTTGCATGGCAGCAGCAAAAATTTCTGAAGCCGAAGCACTTAGTTGGTTTACTAAGACAACTAAGGGGCCATCCCATTGTATTTTTTTATCCTTGTCAGATCTGATATTTGGCTTTTCGCCGCGATACTTAACTTGAACTACAGGGCCGTCACTTATAAAAAGTCCTGCAATTTCTATTGCAGTTTTTAAAGATCCACCACCATTATTTCTAAGGTCAATCAAAAGACCTTCAACATTTTCTTCTTTTAATCTGGCAATCTCCTGCTCCATGTCTGTTGCAGAATTTCTAAAATTTCTTTCGTTGAAATCAATATAAAATTTAGGAAGGTTGATCAGACCAAACTTACGGTCGTCAACTTGTACCAAACTAGATTTTACAAAAGTCTCTTCTAATTCGACAATATCTCTAATAATGGATATCACCGCAACAGAACCATCAATCTTCTTAACGGTCAATTTAACTTCTGTTCCTTTTTTCCCTTTGATATACTCAATAGCATCATCAAGTCTCATCCCAACAATGTCAACGGGCATTTCTTCGCCCTGTCCTACTTTTAGGATCAAATCGCCAACTTCTAATTCCCCACCTCTCCAAGCAGGTCCTCCTGAGATAAGTTCAGCAACACGCGTATAATCATCTCTTTTTTGTAATCTGGCTCCAATTCCTTCCAATTTACCAGCCATACTTATATCAAAACGCTTTTTATCTTTTGGCGCAAAATAATTCGTATGAGGATCAAATTGAATTGTCATCGTGTTGATAAATATGGCAAACCAATCGGTGTCATCTAGTTCAGACATCAATGTATAAAGATCATCAAGACTTTTTTCGGCAGCTTCTCTTGACTCTATTTCAAGGTCCTCAAAAGATTTTTGACTCACAGCTTTCTCTGTTGAAATCTCAATATCCTCAGTACTTGACTCATCCTTATTAGCCATAGATTCTTGTAATTGAATCTTTTCATGTAACCGTGATAAAGTACTTACTTTTAATTGTTTTTGCCAATTCTTAATAAGTTCTGCCTCAGTTGCAGCATATTCCTTTTTGTCATAGTCAATGTCAAAATTATCATCTTTATTGAAATCAAAAGGTTTTTGAAGAACCTCTCTATAGAAGTTTTGAGATTCAAGAACTCTTTGATCAAACCTATCCATCACTACATTATAAAAAGTAAGATCTTCACTTTTGATCTGATCATCGATCAAATTTCTGTAAACAGAAAATTCTTCAATATCACTCTGAATGAAGAATCGTTTATAAGGATCTAAAGCATCAATAAAATCAGTGAAAACTTTTTCAGAAAATTCATCATCAATAAGGTGTGGCTCATAATGACCTTGCTTTAACGCATATCTCACCAGTCCAATAAGAACTTTATCTTTTTCCGGATCTGGTTTATTAGCTATTTGGAAACCAAATAACATTCCGGCCACAATTATGAGGGGTAATATAATTTTATACTGTTTTTTCATAAAGAGGGAAATTTTATTCATTTATTCGCTTCACATGGTTCTAAACAATCAGACAATATAGTAAAAAGCGTATTTTTTTTTACGTTAATTATAAATAATTCTGACAAAGGTCAACAAATTTCATTAAAAATGAACACAATACTAGCTAATAATTAGTGAATTGGCTCATAATTAAATGTTAAACATAAATCCCAAACGGTAACGACAAAAGTTTTATTTTTGTTTTAAATTCTATAATTATGCAAAAACGGCCCTTGATCCTAGTGACAAATGACGATGGTATTACAGCACCTGGAATACGAACATTGATCTCCATAATGATTGAAATTGGAGATGTAATTGTAATTGCTCCTGACAGTCCACAAAGTGGAATGGGTCATGCTATAACTTTAGATTCAACAATTTATTGTGATGCTGTGACCATAGATGACGGCCCCCAATTGGAGTACCGATGTTCAGGAACTCCTGCCGATTGCGTAAAAATGGCAATTAGCGAGATTTTGAATAAAAAACCAGACCTCTGCGTTTCAGGAGTGAACCACGGAGCTAACAGCTCAATTAATGTGATTTATTCAGGGACGATGAGCGCTGCTATCGAAGCTGGGATAGAAGGTATTCCTGCTATTGGTTTTTCTTTACTTGATTTTTCTTGGAATGCTGATTTTGATAATCTCAAAGCTGACATAAAAAAAATAGCGCTTAATGTTCTTGAAAAAGGGCTTCCAGACGGAGTAGTTTTAAACGTGAATTTTCCAAAAATTAATTCTAAAGTTTTTAAGGGAGTCAAAATTTGTAGACAAGCGAGAGCTAATTGGGTTGAAGAATTTGATAAAAGAGTGAACCCTCAAGGAAAAGAGTATTATTGGCTAACGGGTAAATTTGTCAATTTGGATAACGGAGAAGATACTGATGTATGGGCTCTCGAGAATGACTATATTGCGGTGGTCCCTGTGGGATTTGATCTTACAGCCCATCATTTTTTACCTGCTCTAAACAACTGGAAATTGTAATGAAAAAAGAAATAATAATAGGTTTTGTAATTGGATTGGTCGCTACAGCATTTGGATTTTACATCTATGTAGAGTTTGTATCAACGTATAGTTTTGATGAAACACTGAAAATTCTTGATGAAGGAAACTTATATGGCAAAGTTCTTGGCTTAGCTGCTATCCCGAACTTATTTGTATTTTTTATTTTTTTGAAAAAGAAACAAGATTTAAGAGCAAGAGGCGTTTTAGTGGCTTGTTTTTTTGTGGCATTTTTGATTTTAGCAAGTAAATTTTTATAACCTAAAAGTGATAGAAAATTGAAATATTATATTATTTCAGGAGAGGCATCCGGTGACCTTCATGCCTCAAATCTCATGAAGGCTTTAAAAACTGAAGACAGTCATGCTGAATTCAGGTTTTGGGGAGGAGACCTCATGCAAGCCGTAGGTGGAACTTTGGTAAAGCATTATCGTGATCTTGCTTTTATGGGTTTTGCGGAGGTTGTTATGAATCTAAGAACAGTATTGAATAATATTAAATATTGTAAAAAAGACCTACTAGAATATGCGCCGAATGTGCTGATATTAGTAGACTATCCTGGATTTAATTTAAGGATAGCAGAATTTGCAAAAAAGAATAGAATCACGGTTCAGTATTATATTTCACCACAAATTTGGGCCTGGAAAGAAAACAGGATCAGCAAAATTAAAAGAGATGTTGACCAAATGTATGTGATTCTGCCTTTTGAAAAGGAATTCTATGAAGACAAGCATAATTTTCCTGTTCATTTTGTAGGTCATCCATTGTTAGATGCTATTGCCAATAGAAAACCAATGGATCCGGTGAAATTTGCTGAGGAAAATGGATTGAATGACAAACCTGTTGTTGCGCTCTTACCAGGCAGCAGAAAGCAGGAAATAACCAAAATGTTGTCGGTAATGCTTCTCATGGCTCCTAAATTTCCTGACCATCAGTTTGTAATTGCAGGAGCTCCAAGCCAGGAACTTTCTTTTTATAAGACCTTTCTAAACGATGAGAATGTAGCGATTGTAGAAAATAAGACATACGACCTTTTATCCGTTTCTACTGCGGCATTAGTAACTTCAGGAACGGCAACCCTTGAAACAGCGCTCTTTAAAATTCCTGAAGTAGTTTGTTATAAAGGAAATGAAATTTCATACCAGATAGGAAAACGACTGGTAAATGTCAAATATATTTCTCTTGTAAACCTTATTCTAGATAAGGAAGTTGTTACCGAATTGATTCAGGATGAATTCAATGAAACTAATCTTGAAAATGAGTTGTTCAAAATTCTTGATCACAAAGAGAGGGAATTAATGTTTGATCATTATTATGAACTTGAACAGGCTCTCGGAGGCAAAGGTGCAAGCGATAAAACTGCCAAATTGATCATTAAAAATTCTTAGAAATACAGATTGCCGTGATTTTGATTCAGATAAATGAATCAAAAACAGTAACTATTCACACAAGCCTTCAAAGACATCTTTAAAGTCGCCGGGAGTGCTTCTGATTTTCATAAAAGTTCCCATAGTAAGCTCAGGCCAATGCAAAGCGATTCTGTATCTCCCATGTAACATGGTGGCGGTTTTACCTTGAATAATTATTTCATAAGGCAAAGCTGCAAGATGATTTTCGCCAATGATGGGAAGAAAATATTGTTCCCCTTTCTCATCATCTAAAAATCCTATCCCAAATACGGCTACTTTTTGCTCATTAAATGTAAGCTTATAAACCAATTGTGCTCCGCCTTTTTTTGAATTCAAATTTTGTTCTATAGTTTTAACGCCGTTCTCAAAGCTACTGAATTCCTTGAGTTCAACCGGATCTGTGAAATAGGGCATCATAATTTTATAATGGTACTCCCTTAAATCTTCTTTCTCAAGGGCACCACCAAATCCTTTATTTTCTTTTCCTAAAGGGGATAGTGCGGCGGCTACATCAGTGGCTATTTTTTCAAGGCCCTTACTATGAGTGTCATAGGAGTTTCTAAAATAGCCTTGGAAAAGATACTCAGGATTTAGATAGCTAATGCTTGTTTCGGATCCGTCAGCTTTGAGTCCTATTTTTAAGGCGGCAGCTAGGGCCCCTCGCTCTTTAATTTTTAAAGCTATTTCTTGTAAATCTTTTCTGGAATAGACGATTACTTTCAGTGTCTCATTATTTCCGGGATGGTATTGACCGATAATTTCGAATCCGGCGGCTTTCATTCGATCAATGACTATTTTTTCAGTATTTTCAAGCGATTCCGGACTTTCACCAACCAATACATAAGGGTTTATTTTTTGAGCTACTAAGCTTACTGAAAAGAAAAGGACAACTAAAGAAAACTGAAGAAAAATGAATTTTTTCATGATTGATTGCTTAAAATTTATGGTAAAATTAGGCAATGAAAATGGCTAAAAAACTAACTTATATCATGTTAGGGGTTTGGAAGAGAAACGTTTGTTAAAAATAACAACAAGAATACCACCGCGTATTAACATCCAAACAAAAAAGGCGATCCATATGGCATATAATTTCAAATCGAAATAATCACCAAGAAGTAGGGCAGGAATAAACCCTAAAAATGTTGAAGCCAAAAGGGTATTTCTGAGGATAACCGCTTCAGCTAAGCCTTTAAAAATACCATCAAATACAAAAGCTACAGCGTTTACAGGTTGCATGATGATAACAATCCAAAAGATGCTGTAAAACAAGGAAAGGACTTCTTGATCTTGGCTGAAAAGTGATCCGATTTCTTTGTACCAAAAAAAGCATATGCCTCCGAGTAAAACGGAGATCACAAAAGCATATGCATTAAGTTGGCGGCTTAGTTTCCATATTTGGGAATAATTTTTTTGACCAAGAAATTTTCCTGACATAATGCTTCCGACGCTTGCGTAACCATCTATAAAAAAAGCAAAAAATAACCATATTTGGAAGGCAATGGTTTGGGCAGCAATAAAGTTGGCTCCATATTTAGTTGCGTAGGCATTTGCTAAATACAGTGCAATATTTAAAGAAATAGCTCTTATGATTAAATTCAAACTTAATGAAAGCAATCGCTTAATTTCAGGATGGAAAGGCAAATTCAATTTTAATGTAAAAGGAGTTTTCTTTAGTAAAAGAATAAGAGCCAAAATTGTCATGACACCTTGAGCGATAACACTCGCCCATGCCGCTCCCTCAACATGAAGTGCTGGGATGTAATCTTGAATTCCAAAAACTAAGATAAAATCAAGCACAATATTTAGAGAAGCGCCGATAATACTAATAATCATTGGCCAAAAGGTGTTTTGAAGACCTCTGAAAACGCCAAATACCGAAAAAACAAATAAGGTAAAAGGAAGGCCGAGCGCCCTAATTTTGTAATAAGCGACAGATTGTTCAAGGATTAAACCACTAGCATTATAAAGTTGAAATATATTTTGAATAAAAAAAACAGTTAAGCCGAAAATTACGAAGCTAAGGGCAACATTAATAGCTATGATCTGAGCAGGAAGCTGTTGAATCTCTTCTAATTTGTCTGCACCATAGTACTGTGCTATAATAGCAGAAATAGCAGATCTGGTCTGGGCGAGTATCCAAACAATGGCTGAAATAAAGGAACCCGCTATACCCACGGCAGCCAAGGCTTCAGTAGGACTAATATCAATATTTCCTACAATCGCTGTATCGGTTATCGACAATAAAGGCTCGGCGATTCCCGAAATGATAGCCGGAATTGCCAGTTTGTTGATTCGTCGAAAGGAAATTTTTGGGATCTTATTCAATGATTTGGATGTTTACAAAAACGAAAATAAAACAATTAAACTGGAAACCAGTTTGTCTTGATAGATTTAAAATTTCTTCCCTTGCATTTTTCAATTAGCCTTGTCATAGGAATAGGGATGGGTTTTTTTTTGACTTTTCTAAGCCTCATTTTATTTCTTTAATTTTTTTCTTTTTTAGCGTTTTGAGTTTTGCTTATTTCAAAGCGAACAAATCATTTAAGCCACCTTATTTCTTTGTGGTTACATCTTTAATGTTAATTGTTTTTTTAGGGATCACCATAAGTACGAGATCAAAACCTCAAGAAAATAATTTTCATTTTTCCAATCATTATAAGTCAGGCTCCTTACTCGAAATAAAAATTCTTGAAGGTTTAAAAAGGAACGATTTTTATGATAGTTATTTAGGCGAAATCAAAGGAGTTGATGGGTTGAGGACAAGCGGAAAAATATTGATAAGAGTCTCAAGAAAGGATTCGTTGCAAGAGATCGAATTTGATGATAAGGTATATTCACATGCAAACTTGACAGGATTTAAGGAACCGATGAATCCAGGAGAATTTAATTTCAAAGAATATGCCAAGAAAAAGGGGTTAAATTTTCAATTAAAATTGGTTCAAGGACAGTTCTTTAAAATTAAAGAGGAACAATGGAATATTCGATCTAAGGCATTAATGCTCAGAGAAAAGATCATTAAATCTCTAAGGAAACAGGAATTTTCTCCAGAAGAGTTTATGATTATTGAGGCTCTATTATTGGGAAAAAGGCAAGATCTTTCTAAAGAAATAACTCAAAATTATAAAAATGCTGGAGCGATGCATATCCTTGCAATATCCGGCCTGCATATTGGAATATTGTTGATGATTTTACATAGGATATTGAAGCCTATCGAGAGAATCAAGTATGGAAAAAGACTCAAGCTCTTCTTACTTATTTTGTGTTTATGGTCATTCGCCTTTTTATCAGGCTTATCTGCTTCGGTGATTCGAGCAGTTGCGATGTTTAGTGTATTGACAATAGGAATTGTTTCAAGGAGATCTTCAAAACTTGATCACTACTTATTCGTATCCCTTTTTATAAGTTTGTTGATTAAACCTTTAAATATATTCGACATTGGTTTTCAGTTGAGTTATATAGCAGTCATCTCAATTATTGGAATTGGCCCAATTCTAAAAAAATTGTGGGCCCCAAGGCATAAAATAATACGTTATTTTTGGAATCTTATTGTGATTTCTTTTTCAGCTCAATTAGGAATTTTGCCTTTAACCTTATATTATTTTCATCAATTTTCAGGAGTGTTTATGGCTTCCAGCCTAATTGTTATTCCCTTGCTAGGGCTTGTTCTTGGAGGGGGATACCTTATGATCTTTTTAGATCAAATCAATTACCTGCCAAAATTATATGCAGAATTGTATGGTAAATTGATTGGGTTGATGAATGATGTCATTGGTTTTTTAGGAGGAATGGAATTCTTTATTTACAAGGGCATATACTTTAATATTTTTCTTGTTTTTATAGGTTACATCAGCATCTATTTTATAGTCAAATTGATTGAGGTTCGCTCAATGAAACAAGTTTTACAGGTCTTTTTATGTTTAATGATCACTGTTTCTTTTTTAATGCTGGAACATAAGCTTGGTCAAACAAAATCAAGTTTTATCGTGTTCAATCAGTATAAGCAAAGTGTTTTCTTGCACAGAAAAGGGAATATAGCGTCGATTTATTCTAATGAAGGGAAAAGAGCCTCCCAAATTGAGAAAATGTTAGCAAATTATAGCATAAAGCATCTTACGATAGAATTAAAGGAGAAAAAGGGTATAAAGCATTTTTATAGATTTCGAAATAAACACATTATGGTGATTGATCATGAATTGATAAAAACAGATTTCGGATTCAAACCAGACATAATTGTTCTAATAGGATCACCAAAGCTTAATTTAACTAGAATCTTAAAGATCATGCATCCCACAGTAGTCGTTGCCGATGGCTCAAATTACTATTCCTATAAGTTACTTTGGGAAAAAACTTCAAAAGCAGTAGGTGTATTATTTCATGACACCTCTAAAGACGGGGCATTCATCCTAGCTGATGAGTCTTAAGTGTCCTACAATTTTATGTATATTTGGGCGTTTAAAATAAAAAATATTTAAACATGAAGATTATTGTCCCCATGGCGGGTATTGGTTCAAGACTAAGGCCACATACCCTCACTATTCCAAAACCACTAACTTTGATTGCAGGGAAACCTATAGTTCAAAGATTGGTTGAAGATATTGTGAAAGTAGTCGATCAAAAAGTTGATGAGATTGCTTTTGTCATTGGGCCATCATTCCCTAAGGATACAGAAGAAAAATTGTTGGCAATTGCAAAGGGCCTGGGAGCTATTGGTAAGGTATCAGTGCAAGTAAACGCTTTAGGAACTGCTCATGCTATTCAGTGCGCAAAGGAATCTTTGTCAGGGCCATGTGTTGTTGCTTTTGCTGACACTTTGTTCAAAGCAGATTTTACTCTGGATGGAGAAACTGATGGTGCAATATGGGTTAAACAGGTTGATGAACCAAGCTCTTATGGGGTAGTGAAACTTAGTGATGGAATCATTACTGATTTTGTTGAAAAACCGGATAAATTTATTTCTGACCTTGCGATAATCGGGATTTATTATTTTAAAAATGGAGAGATACTTAGGGACGAAATACAGTATTTACTTGACAATGATATTAAAGACAAAGGAGAATATCAGTTGACCAATGCGCTTGAGAATATGAAGCAAAAAGGCTTGAAATTTGTTCCCGGACAGGTTAATGAATGGATGGATTGTGGGAACAAGGAAATCACAGTTGATACCAATACTAAAATTTTAAAATATTCACAGGAAGAAAAGGAGAACTTAGTATCTAAAAATGTAATTTTAGAGAATTCTGAGATTATTGAACCTTGTTATATAGGAGATAACGTTGTTTTGAGAAATACTACACTGGGGCCAAATGTTTCCTTGGGCGATGATAGTATCGTAGAAAATTCTCATATTTCCGATTCACTGATCCAGACTAAAACAACCATAAAAAATGCTAACTTAAAGGAAGCTATGATAGGTAACAATGCCTATTTTGATGGAGAATTCAAATCAATTAGCATTGGTGATTATTCGGTTTTAAAGTAAGAATGAAAAATGTTTCTCGACATATAATCATATTGACTGGAGCCTTGTTTTGCTCTATTCTTGCTATGGGGCAAGAAGATGTGGCGTCGAGCGAAGAGATGCTGGTGGAGCAGCAAAACATTAATTTTCAAACCTTCTTTTTTGAATCGCTACAGCAAAAATCAATAGGTAATTATGACAAGGCTGTTTATGCATTAGAGGCCTGTAACAATATTGAAAAAGAAAATATTGCTGTATTGTTTGAGCTTTCAAAGAATTATGCATTATTGATCAAATATACTGAAGCAGAATACTATATCTTAAAAGGACTGGAAAAGGCCCCGAGAAATTTATATATGCTAAGGCACCTTAAAGAGATAAAGACCAAGCAAAATGATTATTTGGGAGCCATTAAGATTCAAGATAGAATCATCAGTTTAAAACCCGAGGAAGAGGCTGATCTGATTATACTTTATATTAAAGCAGGTGAAATTGAAAGTGCAATAAAACTTTTGAAAAAGCTGGATGATCTTCATAAATTGCCCGAAGGACTTCAATCTTTAAAAGAATCATTGGTACAAGATGTTAACGGTCCTACAGATCAGGCACCTGAACCTATCATTGAGGAATTACCAAAGAGAAAAGTAGATGTATTGAAAGATAAATACAACCTAAACAAAGACTACAAATCTTTAAAGCTGTTGCTTGAAAGACAATTGAAAACAAAACAATATTTAGACCTGCTTAAAGATAGCGAAGAGGGCTTATCTTTGTTCCCTGCTCAACCTTTTTTATACTTAATGAATGGTAAAGCGCTTAATAGTTTGAGAAGATATGAGGATGCTAAACAAAGCTTGGAAGAAGGTTTAGACTATATTATTGATGATAATAGCTTGAAAGCTGATATATTTGAAGAAATGAGTCTTAGCTATAAAGCAATGGGTAACAATAAGAGCGCATCAGAATATTATAATCAGGCAGTTGAGCTGAGAGGCAAATAAGAAGAAAATATATGAATAGAACCTTTACTTTATTGATAATTGTGTTGTCTTTTGCTTCTTGTAAGACTAGTAAAGTTTCTGATAAAAGTATCGTCTATTTACCCGCAAGAGCAATTGTAAAGAAAAACACAGCTGCTAGCTTCAATAAAAAAACAGTTAAGGCTTCAATGTCTGTTAAATATAAGGGGAAGGAAGAATTACCTAATATTAGTGCTTCTCTTAGAATGGTAAAAGATTCGATTATATGGTTGAATTTTTCTAAACTTGGATTTCCGGTAGCAAAGTTAAAAATTACGCCTCAGGAGGTAAAATTTTATGAAAAAATAGGGAAAACCTCATTTGAGGGAGACTTTAAACTGATCAGTAGTTGGCTGGGTGCAGATTTTGATTTTGTAAAGGTTCAGAATCTTTTTTTAGGCGAGGCGATTCTAAGCTTAGAAGAGGAAAAATACGAGGTTAGCGTCAAGGATAGTAAATATGAATTGCTTTCAAAGAAAAGAAACCCTATTTTTGATATTAAATATTGGATAGACCCTATTGTTTTTAAAGTTGTTAAGGAAGAGATAAGCCACGCTGAAAAGAATCAAAATTTAACAATTTTATACAAGGATTTTCATAAAATAAGTGAATCTTTGTTCCCGAAAGGGTTTATGATCAGAGCGATGACAAATGACATCATTACGATCATAGATGTAAATTACAAAAATGTGCAATTTGATGTCCCTTTGAAATTCCCCTTTGAAATACCTGCGGGTTATAGAAATATTAAACTTGAATGATCGTACTTCGGGCTAACATAGAGGAATACAAACTTCCATCATACTCTTTGATTGATTTTCGATCGTTACTTCTTATACTCTTGTTTCTTGTAGTTTTACCTTTTACTGCTCTGTCTCAAAACAGACAGCAGCTTGAAAAGCAGCGAGTTAAACTTCAAAATGAAATCAAAGAAATCAATACACTCTTATTTCAATCTCAGAAAAAGGAAAAAACTTTGTTGTCGGATCTTTCTGATATCGTTCAGCGAATCGGTGTAAGAACAAAATTGATCAACACCATTAATGAGGAAACTAATCAGCTGAATATTGAGATTGAAGAGAATGAAAGACAAGTAAGAATGCTTGAAGAAAGACTGGAATTACTTAAAAAGGATTATGCCAATATGGTGGTTCAATCTTATAAGAGTAAAACCAAGAACAGTCGTTTGATGTTTCTATTGTCTTCCGAGAGTTTTTTACAAGCCTATAAACGACTTGATTATCTGAAGCAATATGCTTCTTATAGAGCAAGGCAAGGAGAAGAGATTAAAATAGAAACTGTTAAATTGGAGAATTTAAACGATTATTTGGTTGAAACTCGAAACGAAAAAGAGGAGTTGATAGCCATTAATCTAAAGGAAAAAGACAGTATCAGTGAGGAGAAAAAAGACCGAGAAGGCTTGGTAAAATCGGTTAAGAATAAAGAGAAGAAATACATCGCTCAAATAAATAAAAAGCAAAAGGAAGAAAGAGAAATTGACGGAAAGATTCAAAAATTAATAGCGGAAGCAATTGCAAGTTCGAAAAAGGAATCGAATGTAAAAAGCTCTGGTTTTGCTTTGACTCCTGAGGCTATTGCATTGGAGAAAGACTTTATTTCTAATAAAGGAAAGCTACCTTCTCCTGTTGAAAGAGGGGTTATTGTAAGACGTTATGGTAAACAATCACACCCAACATTAAAAGGAATCACTATTGAAAGCAATGGTGTGTTTTATGCGACGGAAAAAAATGCTAATGCTCGTGTAATATTCGATGGTAAAGTATTGGCAATTCAGGTATTACCCGGAAAAAAGAAAGCAATTCTTGTTCAGCACGGGAATTATATCTCTGTTTACAAGAATTTGGACAATGTGACGGTTCAAAAAGGAGACCTGGTCTCTACCAAACAACAATTAGGTAAAATCCATACGGATAAATCGACAGGGAAAACTATTTTAGCTTTTGTACTGTTCAAAGAGATTCATAGACAAAACCCTGAGGAATGGGTTTATAAGAATTAGAAACTTAGTAACTGATCATGATTGTTAAAAGGATCATTGAGCAAAGACTTTCCACTAACATATTATCCAATTCAAAACTTACTGGAGGAGACATCAATGAGGTTTATGCTATAAATACTTCTAAGGGGAATTATGTCGTTAAAATTAACGATAAAAATAAGTTTCCAAATATGCTTCATAAAGAAGCTCAGGGACTTGAATTACTTAGAAATGGAAGGGTAGAATCACCAATTATCGTTGATCAATTTGAATCGGATGATCTTCAGTTACTCATCCTTAATTATATAAATCAGGAAGCGCCCGGAAAGAAATTTTGGATTCGATTTGCGGAGGATCTATCAAGGCTTCACCAGAATAGTTTTGCTAATTTTGGGCTTGAACATAGTAATTATATTGGCTCCTTGGATCAAGAGAACAAAGTGATGAGTTCCTGGGAGAAATTCTTTATTGAAAACAGACTAAAGCCATTGATTAAAAAAGGTTTTGATAAAGGCTTATTACACAAAGGTCACCTGCTAAAATTCGAAACCTTATTCAAGGTCCTTCAAGATTTAATACCTTCAGAAAAACCCAGTTTATTGCACGGAGATCTCTGGTCAGGAAATTTACTCTGTGGAATCGGACAGGTGCCAATTTTTATTGATCCTGCTGTTTATTATGGACATAGAGAAGTAGATATTGCAATGACTAAAATGTTTGGAGGGTTTGACCCTATATTTTTATACCAGTACAACGAGCTTTACCCCTTAATAAAAGGGTGGGAAAAACGCATAGAAATTCACAATCTCTATCCTAGTTTAGTTCACCTTAACCTGTTTGGTAAATCATATTTAGCAGGAATTGAAAGTGTTTTGGAAAAGATCTGATCAGTTTAAAGAAAAAGAGCCTTAAGTTCAGTAGCGTCTTGTGGATCCATTTTTTTAGAAAGTACCAGACTCAGTTGTTTTCTTCTTAGAGCACCTTCGTATCGTTCTTTTTCTAAATCAGTCTGAGGAACAATTTCCGGGACTTTTATAGGCGAACCAGTTCGGTCAACAGCCACAAAGGTATAGATGCCTTCATTTACTTTTGTTTTTGCTCCAGATTCTCTGTCCTCCATCCAAACATCTACAAAGATCTCCATAGAAGAATTAAAAGACCGAGAGACCTTAGCTTCTATCGTAAGGACGCTTCCTACAGGAACGGCTTTAGAAAAAACCACATGATTTACAGAGGCTGTTACGGTAATTCGATTACAATGTCTTCTGGCTGCAATACTTGAAGCCCTATCCATTCTGGCAAGTAGTTCCCCGCCAAATAGGTTGTCTAAAGGATTGGTTTCTCCAGGTAATACAAGATCTGTCATTATAGTTAAAGAATCTTTTGGGGTCTTGCTTTGCATGATAAACGTGAATAACTAAATTAGTAATATGAATATCTAAATAAGGAATGGAGAAAAATTAAAAATCTTGAATCAATAACCAAGAATCTTTAGCTACATTTTTCTTGATTTGAGATAAATTTTCAATAGCTTCATCTCTATTTGAGAAACTACCGTAAGAAACTATAGTAAGATTCCATTTGTTAACTCCTAGAATTCTGGCATCGTAGCCCTCTTGAAGTAATTGATTGACCTTGCGATTGGCATTTTCAGAAAATCTGAAAGCACCTGCAATAACATGAAAACTCTTCTTACTCCTCGATGAAACTTCTAGATTCAAAGTCGGAAGTGGTTTTGCAATCATAAATGTTGCATTTTCAATTTTCTCCTCCATCAAATCCTGTTGTTTTTGGGCTTCTACCAATTGTTTTTCCTGGATATTATTTTGATAATATTTTCCAGCAAAACCTATGACGGATAATCCAATGACCAATACAGCAGCATATTTAAGGTAGTTTGGTGCTTTTTTCTCAGCTAAAGGAATCACTTTTGGAGCAATGATTTTATCTGCTTTGACTGTAGATTCTCTTTCAATTTCACTCCTAACAACATGAGTCAGGCCGAATGATGAAGTTAGATAATTAACTTTTTCCTGTGGCTCAAAATGAAGCTTGGAATTAATCAGATTGAACTCTCCTAATCCGTTCAATGTGAGTTCCTGATTTTTTACCTTTTCCTTCCAGGCATCGATCTCAAACTGAATATAGTTTAAGGCACAATCATAAGAAATATTATCAACAGACGCGATATAATTTGCCAACAAACCATCGTTGTTTGTAAGATGACTGTTGAAGGTTATTTGCTTATAGGGAGGATGCAGTGTATTATTTGAAGCAACGATTCTAGCCGATTTGTTATTGGTTACGAATCCTCCAAACTTCGGAACGATAACGCATTCGTATCGGTATAAGAGATCACTAATGTAATTCGCTAGATTCAAGTATTAAGGGAGTTTAGTTTTCTTAAACAAATCTAAAAAAAAACATTCATGGTTGACATAGCTGATGCCATATTTATTAACAAAAGCATGCACAATTGAAAACCAAACGCTTAACATGATAAAAGATGACATATTATATTATTTGGCCCTTCAATCGGTTGAAGGCATAGGCCCTGTTAACGCCAGAAAACTTCTCGAACATTGCGGAGGTGCGAGGCAAGTTTTAGAAGAAAAAAGGAAGAATCTAGCCATCATTAAAGGGATAGGTCCTAGAATACTTGATCAATTGAATAGTCAAACAATCTTTAAAAAGGCTGAAAAGGAACTTCGCTTTATTGAAAAAAATAATATTGGCGTTTCGTGTATTGATGATCACAATTATCCCTCAAAACTCAAACATTGTCAAGACGCTCCGTTGGTTTTGTTTCAAAGAGGGAATTTCAACATTCGAAAAAAGAGGATTATTAGTATTGTTGGAACCAGGCGTATGACGCAATACGGTAGAGAGTTTTTAAATAATTTTATACAGGAAGTTAAAAAATACGATCCGATTATTATTAGTGGTCTTGCTTACGGAATTGATAGTTGTGCCCATCATGAATCCTTACAAAACGATGTCTGTACCATTGGAGTTTTAGCTCATAGTCTCGATAGAATTTATCCTAGGCCGCACTATAAACTATCTGAAATGATGTTGGAGAAAGGAGGAGGACTATATTCTGAATTTTGGTCAGGAACTGCTCCTGAAAAGGTAAATTTTGTGAAGCGAAACCGGATTATTGCAGGAATCTCTGAGGCTACCATTGTTATTGAGTCAGCTAATAAAGGAGGGTCTTTAATTACGGCAGAAATCGCTGCTTCGTATAATCGTGATGTTTTTGCTGTACCAGGGCGTATTGATGATAAATTTAGCAAGGGATGTAATATGCTAATAAAGAGCAATAAAGCAGCTATGATCAGCTCAGTGAAAGACCTTGAATATGTATTGGGGTGGTCTACCATGGAAACAAAACAGCAACAGATCCCAAAAACACTATCTTCCCATCTTGAGAAGAATGAAAAGTTGCTTTACGAACATTTAATTGATTCGAAAAAAATATTATTGGATCAACTGGCTTTAGAAACTGATCTAAGTATTCAATCTACTTTGATGCTCCTACTTCAACTGGAGTTGAAAGGTTTGGTCAAAAGCCATCCGGGGAAATGGTATCAGGCAATTTGAAACGTTAGATTTATAACTATGAATTTGCATTTTCAAAATAAAGAACAATGGCTTCTTTCATTAATACTGACTGCTCACCGCCTTTTAAAGTAGGCAACTCATCAATAGTATTATAATGAGGCCAGCCATCTTTATCAAAATAATCAAACTCATAATAACCAAAAGGTTCAAGTAATTTGCAAATGGCGATATGCATAATGTTCAGTTTTTCGTCTTTGCTGAATTTTTGGTATCCTTTGCCTAACTCTTGAATACCAATAAGGTATACAATAGAATCAAGATCCATTTTTTCACCTCCACCAAATTTTTCTGAAATACTTTTTTGGATTTCTTCCCACTGCATTTTGACTTTTTCGTCTCTAGCCATTAGTATATTTTAGAAGCCAAAAATACTAATTACGAAATACAAATACCCCATAATTTCATACTTTTGCCAGAGCGCGCTGAACTGAATAACTTGTTATTCACAAAAGGGCGAGTCACAGTTGTGGTATCAAGCAAGATATTGTTGAATTCCTCATACTGAAATAAGCGAAATACTTTAAACCAATTATTGCCATGTATAATAAATTGAAAGATCATCTAGTCAAAGAATTAAAATCTATCGAAGATGCGGGTTTGTATAAAAAGGAAAGAATCATTACGAGTGCTCAAGATGCGGTCATTAAGATTTCAACTGGAGAAGAAGTGATTAATTTTTGTGCTAACAATTATTTAGGATTATCTAATAATGCAGAGGTTATCCAAGCTGCAAAAGACACAATGGATCTTCATGGCTACGGTATGTCATCGGTAAGGTTTATCTGTGGAACCCAAGACATTCATAAAGAATTAGAGCAAAGGGTGGCTAACTTCTATAAAACGGAAGACACAATTCTGTATGCAGCTGCATTTGATGCTAATGGAGGTGTATTTGAGCCCTTATTGCAAAAAGAGGATGCTATTATTTCAGATGCTTTAAACCACGCTTCAATAATTGATGGAGTAAGACTTTGCAAAGCCTCAAGGTATCGTTATGAGAATAATAACATGGAGGATCTTGAGAAACAATTGATCGAAGCTAACAGGCAAGAACATCGTTTTAAAATTATCGTTACTGATGGTGTTTTTTCAATGGATGGAATCGTGGCTCAGTTAGATAAAATATGTGATCTGGCGGATAAGTATGATGCCCTTGTAATGGTTGATGAATGCCATGCGACCGGATTTATTGGCAAAACAGGAAGAGGAACTGTTGAACTCAAAAATGTGATGGGAAGGGTAGATATCGTTACCGGAACATTTGGAAAAGCACTTGGAGGTGCCATGGGAGGTTACACAACCGGGCCGAAAGAGATCATTGAAATTTTAAGACAAAGATCAAGACCTTATTTGTTTTCTAATTCCTTGGCTCCTGCTATTGTTGGCGCTTCTTTGAAAGTTTTTGACCTTATTGAAAATGACACTAGCTTAAGAGATAGGCTGGAGGAAAACACCAACTATTTTAGAACTAAAATGGAGGAAGCTGGTTTTGACCTAGTTGGGGCAGATGCCGCTATCGTTCCCGTGATGTTATATGACGCGAAATTATCCCAAGACATGGCCAACGCTTTGTTAGAAGAAGGGATTTATGTTATTGGGTTCTTTTTCCCAGTTGTTCCTAAGGAAAAAGCAAGAATCAGAGTACAATTAAGTGCGGCCCATACCAAAGAACACTTAGATAAGGCCATAGGGGCTTTTATAAAAGTTGGGAAAGCCTTAAAAGTGATTTAAAATTGAAGTCAAATAGATTATTATATATTAGAAAGCATGAATAAAATAAGAATTACTAAACATTTTGATTTTGAATCAGCGCATGCCCTCTATGGTTATGACGGAAAATGTAAAAACATTCACGGACACAGTTATCATCTACATGTTACTGTAATTGGAGAGCCAATTATGGATGCTGAAAATTCAAAAAATGGCATGGTTATGGATTTTGGTGACCTGAAAGTAATAGTTAAAAAAGAAATTGTTACAAAGTTTGATCATGCAGTGGTATTAAATGGGAATTCACCTCATAAAGAGTTGGCAAATACTATAAATGATTATTCACATAAAGTTGTGTTGGTGCCTTATCAACCCACAAGTGAGAACATGTTGCTTGATTTTTCAGAACGCATTCAAAAGCAATTACCTCAAAATGTTTTGTTACATTCGTTAAAATTATACGAGACGGCGAATTCATATGCAGAATGGTTTGCTGATGATCAAAACCAATAATCCTTAAAGCATTGAAAAAGAAGGAATCGAATGAGTAACAAACAAAAAATATATTTTGCCTCAGACCAACATTTTGGTATCCCTGATATTGAAAGCAGTAAATTAAGGGAGAAGAAATTTATGTCTTGGTTAGATGAAATAAAGTCGGACGCCAAGGCCATTTTTTTGTTGGGTGACTTGTTTGACTTTTGGTTTGAGTATAAAACCGTTGTTCCCAAGGGTTTTGTGAGAGTATTAGGAAAGATTGCTGAACTAAGAGACAGTGGCATCCCAATTTATTTTTTTGTAGGGAATCACGACCTTTGGATGATAGATTATTTTGAAACAGAATTAGGAATTCCGGTTTACCGTCAACCTAAAGAATATGAGTTTGAAGGGAAGAACTTTTTGATAGGTCATGGAGATGGCTTAGGGCCCGGCGATAAAGGATATAAAAGAATGAAGAAAGTATTTTCGCATCCTGTATCAAAATGGTTTTACAAATGGCTGCATCCGGATATCGGAGTGAAGTTGGGTCAATATTTATCAACCAAGAATAAACTTATTTCAGGGGATGAGGATATTAAGTTTTTAGGAGAGGAGAATGAATGGTTGGCTCAATATGCGAAGAGAAAGCTAGAACAAAAACACTACGATTATTTCTTGTTTGGTCACAGACATTTACCAATGGAAATCAAGGTAGGTAAAAACAGTACTTATATCAATACTGGGGATTGGATTTCGCATTTTACTTATGCCGTTTTTGACGGGAAAGAACTTGCTTTAAAAACCTATCAGTAATTACTTTTTATAATACTTATGGCCAAGACTAAAACATCTTTTTTTTGTCAAAATTGTGGGGCTCAGTTTCCGAAATGGGTAGGGAAATGCAATTCATGTAATGAGTGGAACACCATAGTTGAAGAAGTCATTCAAAAGGAAGAGAACAAGTCTTGGAAGATCCCAAATAAGGAAAGGAAAATAATAAAAGCGCTGAAATTAAAGGAAATAACAGCTGTAAATGAGGAGCGGATAGGAACCTTTAACAATGAGTTGAATAGAGTACTGGGAGGTGGTTTGGTCAAAGGGTCTGTTGTTTTATTGGGCGGTGAGCCGGGAATAGGAAAATCGACATTATTACTTCAGATTGCATTGAGAATGAAGAATAAGGTTCTCTACGTTTCTGGAGAAGAAAGCATGACACAGATTAAATTAAGGGCCGATCGCTTGAAAAATTCTAATGAGAATTGCCTTATTCTTACCGAGACAAAAACCCAACAGATATTTAATGTTGCCCAAGAAACATCTCCGGATGTTATAGTCATTGACTCTATTCAAACATTGCATACAGAATATATTGAAGCTTCTCCTGGAAGCATTTCTCAAATTCGTGAAACCGCGTCAGAATTAATTAAATATGCCAAGGAGACAGATACTCCAGTGGTATTAATTGGTCATATTACCAAAGAAGGGAATATTGCAGGACCTAAAATTCTGGAACATATGGTAGATGTGGTATTGCAATTTGAAGGAGACAGAAACCATACATATAGGATTTTAAGGGCACAAAAGAATAGATTCGGATCAACTGCTGAGTTAGGGATTTATGAAATGCAGCATACTGGATTAAGAGAAGTTGACAACCCTTCTGAAATATTGATTTCAGAAAAGGATTCAGACCTTACCGGGACAGCTATTGCTGCAACCCTTGAGGGGATGAGGCCATTGATGATTGAAGTTCAATCTCTTGTGAGTACAGCTGTTTATGGCACGCCTCAACGATCATGTACTGGATATAATATTAAAAGGCTCAATATGCTTTTGGCAGTATTGGAGAAAAGAGCCGGGTTCAAATTAGGGGCTAAAGATGTGTTTTTAAATATTGCCGGGGGCCTAAGGGTAGAGGATCCTGCGATTGATCTTGCCGTGGTATCGGCTGTACTTTCTTCAAATAGTGAAATATCAATCCCGCAAAATATTTGTTTTGCAGCTGAGGTTGGGCTTGCCGGTGAGATTAGGGCAATTTCAAGGGTTGAGCAAAGAATTCAGGAGGCTGAAAAGTTGGGTTTTAAGAAAATTATTTTATCGAAATTCAGTAAGATTGCCAAAAAGAATTATAAAATAGAAATAATTAAAGTAAGCAAGATAGAAGAGGTTATCAGAGTACTGTTTCAGGTATAAATGTTAATGTCATTTTGAACTATCCTGTTTAAACAGGTTTCTTAGTCTAGAAATATGTTCAGGCCCTATTCTGCAGCAACCTCCAATAATATCAGCTCCGCTTTCATTCCATTCAAGCGCCATTTTTTCAAACCCCTCTGGGTCAGAAACACCATACCATGATTTGGATTTAACATGATAAACTTCACCTGAATTTGGATAGACAATAATTCTCTTATCAGGAGCGTATTTTTTCAAAGTTTTTATAATTTTTGTAATATATTTTGGGGCTGTGCAATTAACTCCAACGGCGAAAACATTAGGGTGATCAGCTATTAAAGT
>RCND010000533.1_pt1 | contig 24922 bp, 19 predicted proteins | sample 2041351 | NCBI WGS metagenome assembly RCND01 (sample SAMN09708230, study PRJNA481090) | Marine sediment metagenome, whole genome shotgun sequencing project. | biome: marine sediment; feature: ocean; material: sediment; isolation source: Sewage treatment plant 12B marine sediment (STP12B) ... | reverse complement strand
TCTTCGTCGGCTTGTCGCAGGCAATGCAGTTGATAGTGCCGTCAAAACTCAGCTTGATGGTCTTGCCGATCTTCGCGTTCATGTCGATCGGAATGCCATTCAGCACCAGCGTGTAGTGCGCGAAATCCTCGAGTCGGGTCTGCATTTTTCGCAGGTTGCCGGAAAGGTGTGCTTCGGAGCTCATAGGGACCGCCTGGTCTATCCGTGGGTTGGGTCAGGCGTGATTGTAGTGCATTAGGACAGAGCTGACGTCGTCACAATCCTTCCGGGCGGAGCGCACGGGACCGACACAACGTGGATCAGATGCGAAGCACTTTGCGACCCTTATTAGCGCTGTTCCCCGGTCACGACGGGTATTGTCACCCTCGACGGATAATTCATAGAACGATGTATCGTGTGCGTGGCCGCTTTGAAGTCACTTTCCGTTGCTTCGAAAATGTTAGGCACAAAGGTTTGCGGATTTCGATCAATGATCGGGAACCACGTGCTTTGTACCTGGATCAGGATGCGATGGTCTTTCTTGAACGTATGGTTTTGTGTGTGCAGGCTGAAGTTGTAGTCGAGTATTGCGTTCGGTTCGATCGCTTCGGGTTCTTCAAAACTCTCCCGGTATCTTCCCCGAAAAACTTCGTTTGAGATCATCAATTGATAGCCGGCCATTTCCCAGTTCTCAGGGTAGTGCTGCGGGTAGACATCGATCAGCTTGACGATCCAATCCGCATCGCTGCCTGTAGTCGATGCAAACAAATGCGCCAGCACTTCGCCGGCGATGGTCAGGTCTTCGGTAAGTGGTTCGCTTTCCCAGCTCAGCACGTCCGGTCGACCGTCGACGAAGCGCTGGTCTTCAACCAGCCATTCGGACCACTGCGAAGTGCCCGCGGGGAAATAAGTCGCCTGGATAGGGCGGTGGCGGTAAGGCACCGGGCTGGCCGGGTCTGAGATAAAGTTGTCGAGTGCTCCATTTCCGTTTGTCCCGGGTTTCTCGAATGTGAGTGTGCCGTTATCACCGAAATAGAGTTCTGTTGCTGTTGTTGCGTTCTTCGGTGGCCAGGCATCCCAGCTGCGCCATTGGTTGCTGCCCGCCTCGAAAGTCTGTGCCTCGGGGAAATCGAATCGACCCTTGTCCTTCAAGTGGAAGGCGAACCACGGGGCCTGGATTTCATCCCGGTAATGCTTTGAGGTATTGCTATCAAACAAAATCGGGCCGAGCTTTTCTCCTGATTGAGAGATCCAGCCGCCGTGTTTCCACGGTCCGGACACGAGGTAGTTCATGTCTTCGGTGTCATGTTCCTCAAACGCTTCATAAATGCGGATCGGTCCATAGAAGTCTTCCGGGTCCCACCAGCCAGCGACATTGAGCGTCGGCACTTTCACCGCATCTATTTGCGGGATCATGGTTTGGCGCTTCCAGAAATCATCGTAGTCCGGGTGAGCGACGTAGTCGTTCCAGGTGGGAATGCTGTCGTTGAAGTACTTTTTGTTCACATTCGAAAGTGGCCCGAGCTTTAAATACCAATCGTAGGTGTCGTAGCGGTCGAACGGAAAGTGTTGTGACTCCTTCGCGCCATCCACCATGTACGCGTACTCGAATCCGTAGCTGAGGCGAAACGCCCCGTTGTGGTGAAAATCATCTCCCAGCCACATGTCGGCGGGGGAGGCCTTTGGCACCACTGCTTTGAGCGCCGGATGCGGATCAAGTGCAGCCATGACGGTTAGCCAGGCGCCGTAGGAGGTTCCCATCATGCCAACGCGGCCGTTGTTGTTGGGAATGTTGTCGAGGAGCCATTCGATCGAATCATAGGTGTCGGTCGCCTCGTCGATGCTGTTAACGCCGCTGTCGCTGACCTGTCGCGCCGGCCGGACCATGACGAAGTCACCTTCGGAGGCGAACTTGCCGCGGATGTCCTGAAACACAAAGATATAGCCCTCATCGGCCAGGGTCTTAAGCCGGGTGACGAAGTTGTCTTCGGAACCTTCAATGCCATAGGGCGTGCGCAGGAGAATGATCGGCAGCGGTTCGTCACTGTTGTCAGGGGCGATGATTTTCGTATTGAGACGCACGCCGTCGCGGGTCGGAACCATGACGTCGGTGACGATATAACCGCTGGGCAGGTTCTGAGCCGTTGCGAACCCGGCTGCTGGCCCGAGGGCGAGGAGTGCCAGGATAACGAGAGTGGTTGATATGCAGCGTGTTTTAGAATTCATCGGCAGCTGTCTCTTTTATGCTTATTCTTATATAGATTGAGTAAGTGAAGCGTCGCACGGACGTCACTTCGCTGCAAATAGCATCACGGGAAGGCATCGGGCGCAATGACTAAAAGGTGTCAGGTCTATTCTTTGAAACGGCTGCCCTGAGAGGCAAATAAACCTGACACCTTTTCTATGACACCAATATTTCGTGCGGGCTGAATTCGATTCCGCCGCGCCAGGAAAATATCTCTGCTAGTCGACTGGCTTAATGTTCCTACGAGCACGGACACTATTCAATTCCGGTGCATAGCAGCCGCGAGTATAGTGTCGCTATGAAACTATTCCGGTCCGTCAACAATGCGCCATTGCCCGACGGAGCCTTGTTGCAGGAATTCGTCGATCTTGGCGAGTACACGGATTGCTTCGTCGTCCATGTCGAAGATGACGTCACGTTTGCGGAATATGTCGAGTCGTTCTATACAACAAGCCTGTTCAAGGTGGAGCGCATGTTATTGAAGTGGCTGATTTCGCGACCGTCGACGGACGAAGAGGCGAGACAGGTTTCGCGCAATGAGATTCACGCGTTCGCTGCCTGGAAAGAGCATAGTCGCAGCGTTAATCAGCTGGTGATGATGGATTTTCGGCAGCAGACCTGTTCGTGGTTCATGCTGGTGCCGCAAGAGAGCGGAAACCGGCTGTTTTTTGGTTCCGCGGTCATGCGCAACAAGGAAACTTCACGGGGCAGGAAGATGAAATGGACGTACCGATGCCTGCTGGGTTTTCATCGGCTGTATTCGCGCGCTCTTTTGCGGGCTGCTGTCCGGCAATTACGAGGATGACGTTGTCTCCTGTCGAAGCGTTCGAGGATAAAGGGTCGAATCGAATGAATCGAAAATATTGCTTCGATCACATAACTTTCCCTGGTTGACGTCAATCCCTTTACGTCATGCTGATGCGATAGCCGTTGTGTTTACGGATGTTTAGCACGCGGTTGTCATCGAATATCAGGCACTGACCCTTGATGCCGGCGAGGCAACCCTCGATCTCCGCTTGTCAAAGCCGACACTCTTTACTTTCTCCGGGTACTGATTAACGGGATAGTTGATCGAGCAGACGGTGTCATCGGTGTCGACAAACCGCCGCAGGTCGGCGTCGAGCGTGCCAGTCAACGATGCTTTCGTGGCGACGAGGTCCGCATCAATCACCTCATTCTTCAACATGCGTTGCCAATTTGTTCGATCGGTCAGGTGCTCTTTCATGGCGACTTCAACCAGGCCGGCTGTGTAGCGATTGGGGACGCGAGCAAACACGATGGCATCGGTTGCGCCCTGATCGATCCAGCGGGTGGGTAGTTGTGAGGCCCGCGTGATGCCCACCTTGACCGCGGAGCTCCTCGCGAGATAGACAATCTGCTCGACCAGGCAATGTTTCTCGGCCCATGCCATGTCCCGCGCCTCGCCTTCGTGTGCCCGGCATAGCTCCGGGCGGAAAATGCATTCGCTGGCACCCGGAGCGTCCCGAAAACACGGGTAGCAGAAACCCTGGCCGAAAGACTTCTTCGTCGGCTTGTCGCAGGCAATGCAGTTGATAGTGCCGTCAAAACTCAGCTTGATGGTTTTGCCGATCTTCGCGTTCATGTCGATCGGAATGCCATTCAGCACCAGCGTGTAGTGCGCGCCATCCTCGAGTCGCGTCTGTATTTTTCGCAGGTTGCCGGAAACGTGTGCTGCGGAATTTATTGGGACTGCCTGTTCTATTCGCGGATCGGGTCAGGGCTGATTATAATGCATTAGGGGAGCGCTGATGCTGCCACAATCTTTTCGGATGGAGCGAATGGGGCTGAGATGATTTTCAATCTCATTTCCAGTTTTAGTCACTTGTCAGAACAAAAACTAGATCAGTTGGCTAAAATACTGTCTTTGAATTCGAAGTTTTACGCTGACACCATTTACTAATTTCACAGGGCATGAACTGCATGATTACCAATTGTCAAAATCGTTTCATTATTCTCTGGCTTGTTCTTTCATCGTCCATTGGTTTCGCACAAGATGAAGAAGTGCCTGCCGTGTCACAGGCCCCGCTCGAGGCGATGCAACGCCTTGCACCATTCGCAGGCGAATGGGATATGACGGTTTATGTCACGGCTGATGATGGTGAGACGTGGGATGCAACGCCAAAGCAAATCGTGAACCTGCAATTTGTGCACAAAGGATTCATGCTAGAAGAAATTCCGGCGCAGCTGGATGGCCCCGGGTTTCATATGCGTACTTACCTGGTCTACGACCAGTACCGCAAGGTCTATAGGAAAGCGGCGCTCGATGACGTGTGGGGCATACTCGACCTCTATGAAGGCGAAATCGAAGATGATCGGCTGGTGCTAACCAACCTTGAGTCGGGAACCTTCTTTCCGTTAGAGGATGGCAAGTGGCGTGGCTTCAGGCTGACCTTGGAACTGAAGCCCGACAGACGCTGGATGTGGATCGAGAAGACGGATGACGAAGGTGAGTCGTGGCAACATGCGTTTAAAGCGGAATATGTGAGGCGCGTAGAGTCGTAGAATCTCGCCGGAATTGCTTTCCGAAAACTGACCCGGCACCTTTTATTAGGTGGCTTGCTTCTGCCTGACGTCTTCCCAGAGCCTGGAATAAACATTCGCAAAGAACCGGCTTATTAAGCTCGCCCCCTTCCGGCTATTTTTAACTGCGCTTACTTCGTGACATGATCGGGGTTCGACGATTGGATGGATCGATATGAAATACGAATCACCGAAGAGCACCCGCGAGGCCGTCGCACTGATGGCTGGTGCCAAAGGCGACGCTTTTCTACTTGCCGGTGGAACGGACCTGCTGGTGCGCATGCGCGGAGAATTCATAGAGCCGGACCTTGTAGTCGACATCAAGCGAATCCCGGGCTTTCAGGAAATCACCAGGAAGGCGTCCGGATTCAGCATTGGTGCTGGCGTGACGTGCGCGCAACTCGGGCGCAACAAGGCGCTGCTCAGGGCCTGGCCCGGGGTTGTCGAGGCGGCGCAATTGATTGGTTCCGATCAGATCCAGGGTCGTTGCACGATTGCCGGCAATCTTTGCAATGCGTCACCGGCTGCCGATAGTGTGCCGGCGTTGGTCGCAGCAAAGGCGAAAGCCGTCATCGTGGGACCGGGTGGAACTCGCAGAACAGCCGTTGAGAACATCGTTACCGGGCCGGGCAAGACCAGTCTCGGGAAGGGTGAGATCGTAAAAGCGATTATCCTGCCTGATCGACCGGCGAAGTCGGGCGACGCTTACCTGCGATTTATCCCGCGTAGCGAAATGGACATCGCCGTTTGCAGTGCCGGCGTCAGCCTGACGCTGGGACCGGGTAACGTCGTGAAGCAGGCGCGCGTGGCGTTGGGCGCGGTCGCGCCGACCGTCGTGCTGGTGCCGAAGGCGGCACGGGCCATTGTGGGCACGCGTCTGGATGATGCTGCACTGAAGAAACTGGCCGCTGCCTGTGAGGCGGCGTGTTCACCGATCGATGATAAACGCGGAACGGTGGAATATCGCACCGAGGTCGCCGGGGTATTGGCTCGCCGCGCAGCCACCATTGCCTTCGAGCGCGCACGGAGAAAACGATGAAAGGAATTGCAGTTTCGACGACGGTCAATGGCGACGCCGTCGAATACGTGTGTCACGGCCGCGAGACACTACTCGATGTACTGCGCAATCACCTCGGCCTGATTGGCGCGAAGGAAGGATGCGGCACCGGCGACTGCGGCGCCTGCAGCGTGATGCTCGACGGAGAACTCGTCTGTTCCTGCCTGGTGCTCGGTGCCGAGATGGAAGGGCGCACGGTCGAAACGGTTGAAGGATTGGCCGACGGCGACAAGCTGCATCCGTTGCAACAACGCTTCCTCGACGGTGCCGCCCTGCAATGCGGTATCTGCACGCCCGGCTTCCTGATCGCGGCAAAGGCTTTGCTCGATCGCAACAACAATCCGAGTGAGTCCGAGATTCGATACGCACTGGCGGGCAATCTTTGTCGTTGCACGGGTTACGACAAGATCGTGCGCGCCGTTAGTGCCGCAGCAGGGGACATGCGGCGACAGCAAAAGGCGCAGGATAAACGCAGAGCGACCAAATAGGACGGGGGTTTTCAGGTGAAACACGACAGCAAGTTCACAAATCAGAAATTCAAACTCGTCGGTACGCGGGTAACGCGTCCGGATGGCGTTGACAAGGTGACCGGACGCGCGCGCTACGGCGCGGATACGTTTGCACCGGGACAGCTGGTGGGCGTGATCCTGCGCTCGCCGCATGCACACGCGAAGATTCGCAGCATCGATACGAAGCGGGCCGAAAAGCTCAAGGGTGTCAAAGCCGTCATCACGAGCGCGGACCTGCCGGATCTCACCGACGGTGATGGCGAGCTCTACGACATTCTCGAGAACTGCATGGCGCGCGACAAGGCACTCTACGATGGGCACGCCGTCGCCGCGGTGGCGGCGAGCGACGCCGAAACGGCGCGCAAGGCACTGCAACTCATCAAGGTCGACTACAAGATATTGCCGCACGTGACCGACGTCGACGAGGCCATGAAAGCGGACGCGCCGATCATCCAGCCGCGGGTGAAAACGAAGGACAAGCCGGGCAAACCGACCAACATTTCCCGTGTGTCGACTTACGGCCACGGCAATGTCGAGGCGGGCTTCGAGCAAGCCGACATCGTTATCGAAAAAAGCTACAAAACCGAGCAGGTACACCAGGGCTATATCGAACCGCATGCCTGCCTGGCAAGCATGGGCCCCGACGGGAAGGGCGAGCTTTGGGTCACTACGCAGGGCCAGTTTGCGTTCCGCAATACCTGCGCTGCCTTGCTTGGCATGGAGATTTCGCAACTCAAGGTGACGCCATCCGAGATCGGCGGCGGCTTCGGTGGCAAGACCCATGTTTGGGCCGAGCCGGTCGCGCTCGCACTGTCACGGAAGGCCAATCGGCCGGTCAAGCTGGTGATGAGTCGCGAAGAGGTTTTCCGTGCATCCGGACCGGCGTCGTCAACATCAATCGACGTTAAACTCGGCGCCACCCGCGATGGTCGCATCGTCGCGGCACAGGCGGCGCTTCGTTACAGTGGCGGTGCTTTCCCTGGCATCTGGGCGGAGATCGGCGCGATGGCAGCGTGGGCTTGTTACGACATCGAAAATGTCCAAAGCGTCGGCTACGACGTCATCGTCAATCGGCCGAAGGTCGCGGCCTACCGGGCGCCTTCAGCGCCGATGGCCGGCTTCGCAGTCGAGAGCACGATCACGCTGATGGCCGACGAACTTGGCATAAATCCTGTCGACTTTCGTCTAAAGAATGCGGCGCGTGAGGGTACGCGGGCGTCTTACGGTCCGACTTACGGTCCGATCGGGATCGCGGCGACGCTCGAAGCGGTGAAGAAGCATCCGCACATGCGCGCGCGTCTCGGCAAGAACCAGGGCCGCGGTATGGCCTGCGGTTTCTGGTTCAATTTCGGCGGCCAGACCTGCTCTGACCTCGCAATTGGTGGCGATGGCACAGTCGCGCTGAGCGTAGGAACAATCGATGTTGGCGGTGCGCGCGCCTCGCTGTCGCTGATCGCGGCGGAAGAACTCGGCATTCCATACGAGCAGGTCCGGTGCAACATCGCGGACACGGCATCGCTTGGTCATAACGACATGACTGACGGCAGTCGCGGGACTTTTTCATCGGGGATGTCGACAATTTTTGCAGCCCGCGATGCGATCGAACAACTGCGCGAGCGGGCCGCGAAAGTCTGGGGTATCAGTGTCAAGAACGTATCGTGGAAAGACGGCAAGGCTATCGCCAGGAAAACGGCCAAAGGTAAGCGAAAAACCCTGACACTCAAGGAACTCGCGGAGTCCTCGCCCAACACGGGCGGGCCGATTTCCGGCCATAACCAGACCGTGGCCGACGGCGCCGGCGTCTCGTTTGCGAGCCACATATGCGACGTCGAGGTTGATCCGGAAACCGGGGCTACGAAAGTTATTCGCTACACGGTTGTGCAGGATGCCGGTAAGGCAGTCCATCCGGACTACGTCGAGGGTCAGTTCCAGGGCGGCGCGGCCCAGGGCATCGGCTGGGCCTTGAACGAGGAATACGTCTACGGCGACGATGGCCGCGTGCAGAATGCAGGCTTCCTGGACTACCGGATTCCGGTCTGTTCCGATCTGCCATTCATCGATACGCAGATCCTCGAGATCCCAAATCCCAATCATCCCTACGGAATACGTGGTGTGGGCGAGACATCGATCGTGCCGCCGCTGGCCGCGGTCGCCAACGCTGTGTCCAACGCGGTCGGCATTCGTATGACTCACGTGCCGATGTCGCCGCCACGCATACTGGCGGCGATCAATGCGTCGCGCGAAGAGCAGGCGCTGGCGAGCTGATGCCTGACGTCGAGCTGTTCGCCGGCTTACGCGACGCCGTGGACGGCGCGAAGTCGATACAGGTCGAGGGCACAACCATCCGGGAGCTGCTGCAGAACATCGCGCAGGAGTACCCGTCCTTGCACAAACGCATCGAACAGGGCATCGCCGTTGCGATCGATGGCAATATTTACCGGGATGACTGGGACCAGCAGATTGCCGAAGGCGCGGAAGTCGTGTTGCTATCCAGGATCGCCGGCGGCTGACACATTGGGGGTGAGTGTGTCCACGTGAAAAAAGGGGTCGAACCGAATTAACCTATCGCAATTTATTCGCTTCGATCCCTATTTTTGGTAAAGACATGAACTTGAGTTTTTTTGTTCGCTGTTGCCGGATCGAGCATTCGCGGCTAAAGCCGCTCCCACAATGCATTTTGCAGGTTCGTGGGAGGGGCTTCCAGCCGCGACTTTCAAGTTTTTGCACCTATCTTTGATTAAGTGGGACACCAGCAGGTTCGACCCCTTTGATCTACCTTAAAGGCTCCATGGTCAATTCGCCGTCGTATGCCAGCTCAACCATCTCGATCAATTCATCACGACTGTAGCTGTAAGGGCCCCATGTGTTTAGCTGGATCAGCTCGTTGACCTTCGTACGAATCGTGAATGCCTGTTCTTCCTCATTGGGAACAACGACGTAACGACGCAATGGCGCATCGTCAAAAAGTGCGTGCATGAATGCTGCAGATACTTCATCCGGCTCCTTGTAAGACAATTCACGCTCGGCAGTTGCCTCGTATTCCTTGCGCATTTCTTCCGTTATTTCGACACCGGCAGCTTCTGCCAATTCCATTCTGCGCATCGCGCCGCTGCGACGAATGTTCGATTTGTAGTTGCCGGGTTCCACGACACTGACCCATACGCCGTGTGGTGCCATCTCCGTGGCGAACGAATCCGTGAATGCCTCGATCCAGTGCTTGCTGCCGCTGTAGGAACTGAATCCGGGGAATGATGAGACGGTGCCCGCAATCGATCCCGTCGTGACAATACGACCCTTTGATTCCATGACCAGGGGCGCGAATGCTTTGGATGTGCGGTAAACGCCCTCGACATTAACTTTGTAAACGAAAGTCTGGTCATGAATCGGATTGTCTACTACCAACCCGCCGCTACCAACGCCGGCATTGTTGACCAGGCCCCAGAGACCGGTGCCTCTCTCCTTGATCATTGCTACCACAGCATCAATCTGGTCCTGCTTTGTCACGTCGAGTTGGACTGCCGTGACATTGTCGATAGCGTTCAGCGCCGCGAGGTCAGCATCCTTCCGGGCACCCGCATAGACGTGATAGCCACTCTCGGCGAGGGTTTCGGTGAGATTTCGGCCGATACCTGTGCTTGCGCCGGTTACGAGGATTGATTTGTGATTATCGGCAACGACCCTCTGCGGTGCGATGAGAAAAATGAGTAATGCCGACACGGCAACGACGAACTTTTTCATGATTTTTCCTTGGTTTTATTTTGTGGTCGAAACACTAGCACAAACCAGACGCCGGGTTACTTTTCCGCCTCCTGCATGACATGCTCCAGCACTCCTGCGACGTCGCGGCTGAATGGAAAGAAAAAAGGTGTCAGGTTCATCTTTTTAAACAGCTGTCCTGAGGGAATAATAAACCTGACACCTTTTCCTTTGGGTCGGAAGCAGCAGAATTGCAGTAGGTCAGAGATTTAGCAGGCTGGAGGTCTACTAAAGGCTGTGCTCATTACCAGCTTAGTCTTGGGTCTTCGTAATCTGGTAGACCAGCGATTACTTGATCAAAATGTGCCTCGGCAGTTTGAGTATCAACCAAATTCGACGTGTTTGTGACTCGTCCGATAATTGTCAGAATTGCATTGTCAGTTTCAAACTCGCTTTCATCGACATCGAATACGTCGATATACATAATCGTACCCCCCAAAGGATAAGCTTCGTAATAGACTTCGGTCGGAATGGTTGCCAACCGAATGCCATTATTTGGGTCACCATCGACATCCAGCGTTTGAATAAATCTCAATAGATTTCGAAATGTTCGTCCCTTGTCTTCTATGGACCAGGCAGCGTCAACTATATCCGCAGGCGTTACAATAGCCTGCGCAGGAAAATTTGCGAATGGAGGGCAGGCCCTACAAAAACTAAACAAAACGTGGTTTCCGGGTTCGTAGAAAAACTCTCCGTTGGAATTGGTTGTGCCAAAGTGACACGCGCCAGCGTCTGCCACACGAGAGTCGTATGAGTTGTACCTTAAGCCTTCAACGGGAGAATCAATAAATCTACCAGTCAAAGTCTGAGTAGATTCGCAAATAGAATTGCGATTATCGTTGCCACCACCGCCGCCGCTACAGGCAACGAGGAACATCAACATCATGTAGACAGAATTCTTCATAACGGACCTCCGATGCTTAATTCTGCATTTAACCGCGACTATTTATGTGATCGAAGCATGATTTTTACCTGATGAATTCCAACCCAACATAACGCGATGAAACATAAGGATTAAGTCAGGATATGGGGCCAGAGTAGAATGTGGGGTCCGGATTTGGGGTCAGAGTACATTCATTTGAAAAATTACCCTGCCCCATTTCTCGTGAAAGCAGCCGTTCGCAAACGGCAACTCTTACGTGGATTTGCATCGCAGCGCTGCGTCCCGCGCAATACGATATTGCGAATGTCAAGAATCGTCACCTTGGTTTGATCTGATGGCAGTCGACGTGATTGATCCGTTAGTGTTCCGATGACCTGCATGTCAATGAAACCACTCCGTCTCTAGCCCCATTAAGTAAAAACGGGTCGAACCGAATTAATCAACAGCTATTTATTCGGTTCGATCCCTTTTCTCCTATTGGTAGGGCAGCATCTTTTGCAACAATTTGAGTACTATTGTTGGTGGCCTGCCAGTAGATCAAAGATTTGCCTGTTGACCTGCTTTCAGCACCAGGGACATAGTGTCCGATTGCCACGTGAGAACTTCTGGACAAAGCATGACGCAGAACCAAAAAAGCACGAACTCATTCCTGCTCGACGACGTCCCCCCGATGGGGATATACGAAACGCTATACGCGTTCAATGATGCTTTTGGGCAATTCATGGGTGCCGAAGGTACGCATCCATGGTCTCAGGGTTTTCCTCTCACGACGCCATTGGAAAAATTTAACGGGCCGGAAATTCCAGCGGCAGTCGAGGTGAATTGGGAAGACCGGTTCTATCCGAAAGCCGGGGGTCATCCGCTGTTGCGCGAGACCATTGTCGATTACTACAACACATACTACGGCTCGAGTATTACGCCCGACAATGTGATGATCTTCGCTGGCGGTCGGCCGGGCATTTACACAGTCCTTTCCTTCCTGAAAAAGAACATTCAAGTTCGAATTGGCAACGTCGAGTGGCCAGCGTATCTGGATATCCTGACGCAAACGAACACAGACTGGAAAACAGTCTCGATGATGGCGGAGAATAATTTTCACCCGGGCAATGCCGAGTACTTCGACCGTAGTGGCCTGAATCACAAGACCATGCTGTTTCCGGTGATTTCCAATCCAAGCAACCCTACCGGACATGCGCGCGCGGGCGATGAGTTGCAAGAACTCATGCAAATGGCAGAGGCATCGAAAAACGGAATACTGTTGGATGAAGCGTATGAGATGTATCACTCGCCGTCGGTCAGCGGCTTGCAGTATGTGAAGGATTTGGACAATTCCAACGTATTCCTTTCCGGTGCTTGTACCAAAGGCCTGCAATCTCCCGGAATTCGTGTCGGTTGGATTATCGCATCGAAACAGAACATCCAGACCCTGTCGAATTTCAGTTCTTTCGGCATGGGTGGGGTATCGCATCCCAGCCAGATGTATGCCGTGAAACTGTTCGAACCGGAACGCGTTGTGCTGCAGCGCAAAGCTATTGAGGCGCATTACAACTGGCAGCGACAACGCTATGCAGAGGCTTTCGAAAAAATGGGCCTGAAAGTGTTTACCGGTAACGGCGGGTTTTATCACTGGATGCAGTTACCAGAAGGACTGAACTGTGATGACCTGAACAAACGCTTATACAAGCGAGGCGCGGCGATTCTGGGAGGCCGGGAATGCGACATGGGCAGACCGCATTCGAAGGACCCTGGCTACGTGAGTCCCTACATGGATATGTTTAGATTTAGTTTCGGACCCCTGTTGCCCGAGACGTTTGAGAGCGACATTCAGCTAATGACGGAAGTGTTGAATGACTACCAGGCGGATGTAGCGAATGGGCGCACTTAGAGGCCGAAAAGGGGGCGAACTGAACCTCCCCCAGTTAAACGGACACTCATAGAGGGGAATTAGTGGACTGAAATCGGTTCGACCCCTTTTTATTGAGCGAGGTATTCACAAGGCAGGTATGCGGGTAAGAGTTGAAAGTTTTGTAGCAGGGTTGGCGTCGAGGCGACTCAGTCTTCCATATCACGCATTACATGACCAAACGGCAGCAGCGCCATCGGAACGAGTTTCATATGCTGTACCGCGAGCGGAAAACCGACGATCGTCAGTGCGAACAATGCCGCGAGCAGCAGGTGCATGATCGCCAGCTCGAGCCCCGGCAGGATAATCCAGATGATGTTCATGATTAGTGTGATCGGCCCGCCCGGTGGTTCGGTTTCACGGACCTCGCGACCAAATGGCGCGATGACACTGCCTGCGAGTCTGAAACACATGAATCCGAACGGAATGCCGATGATAGTGAGGCACAGCAAGATGCCACCCAGAACGTAGCCGAGGAAGATTAAGAACCCGCCAAATACGAAAAACACCAGGTTGCCGATTAATGACATAGTCGTTTACCCAATCACATCGGTGCCGATGCTGCGCGTACGGAACGAGCAATGCCGCACAATCCGGCAGTTGCGAGGGCGGGGACGGTGAGCTGGCGGCGGCTTAGCATTGTGGGATCATAGCGAAACTCGCAACCGAAGCCGAAGTATTGGCAGAGAATGTGCGGATTTTTGCCAGATTCACCTGTGGAATACGTCAGAGAATCTTCAATAGAATCAACGGATGTTCAGGAGTCATCATGTTTTAGTAAATAGTTACGCTTTACGTAACTAGTTACGTTTGGCATAATTAACCAAATGGCGATCAGGACCTGGGCGTGCAGTGCGACTCAGAGCATTTTCGAGGGCGGGAGCCCGGTTCTATTGCCGCGAACTGCAATTTCGCGAGCGCATCGTAAGCTGCTGATGTTGCACGCGGCGACGGATCTACGAGATCTTCGTATTCCGCCGAGCAACCGGTTGGAAAAGCTCCGAGGCTCACGTAAAGGCCAGTACAGCATCAGGATCAACGATCAATACCGGGTGTGTTTCTTGTGGCGAACTGGCGATGCTTTTCAGGTCGAAATTGTCGACTACCACTGACAGACAAGTGAGAATGATGGCGAATCATTTACCAATACATCCGGGAAAAATACTATCGGTCGAGTTTCTGAAAGAGCTTGGTGTAACAAGCTATGCGCTAGCCAAGGCGATCGGTGTACCGACAAACCGGATCACAGGCATCGTAAATGGTGATCGGGCGATTTCCGCAGATACGGCACTTAGACTGGCACAGTTTTTCGGTAATTCACCGCGGTTTTGGATGAACCTTCAGATGCACTACGATCTTGAAGTGGCAAAGCGTCGCGCCGGGCGACAGATCGAAAGGGTAATTCGGCCGATATCGGAAGCAACAGTCGAGCGTGTCTAAACTGATGATCCGACCAACATTTAGAACCCTGACGGTCGACGGGAGGTTTGCGGTGATTTTTCTGCCATTGAAATAGGGGTCGAACCGAATTTCAAATAATCGGTTCGACCCCTATTGTTCTTGCGTCAGTCGATCAGCGTCAGTGGCTCCGACGTCGTGGCCGCATTGCGAACAATATTCCTGATGATGTCTCGGGAGGCCGGTATTCGAGCGGCCGGCGCGGTGCCGCTGTGGATCACTTCGAATCTATATCCGTCGAGCACGGTGCCAGCAGAATTGCGCCCCTTCGCCGGGACCATCACGGCAGTGATTTGGTCACTGTCCAGGCCGAGCTTGACAGTGCCGGTGTAGCCCTTTTTCGGCGAGTCCGTCAGCACGATGGTGCCTTCCCGGACTACGGGAAGCATCGAGTCGCGGATGATGCGGAAAGCCGTATCTTCCGAAACCGCGAACACCAGGATCTCACCGCTGTCGCCGGTGCCGCTCATCGTACCGGCGCAGGCAGCAAGCACGCTCACCAGAAATACAAGGGCAATCGGCACACGCACTTTGTTGCGAACAGTGCGATGGCTACCGACACAAGTTGCGTTCTTGCGGATTTCAGGTCTCGATGACTTTTGCATAGAGGCAAACTATTCCATAGCTATTCGATGGGTTCAATGATCGGGCGGGCGCGTGCAGAGCAAAATAGGGGTCGAACCGAATTAACCTACAACAATTTATTCGGTTCGACCCCTTTTCTCGTGATCAAAAGGCAGCTACTAAATGGCTGTGGCGTTACAATGCCGATCGTTCGAATATGGCGCCAGGAGGAATGACGCCGTATTAGAAAATGGCAAACGCTGCATGATCTCTACTTCTGAATGCTGCTACGAATGGGAGGATTACCGGACGACATGGGTGCTTTTGTCTCCAAAAGTCGTAAATTGAGTCCACTAGGATGGTTTGGCTGGATGCTTTACCAGCCCTACAAGTGGCTTATTTGCGCGCCTTTTTTGGTTGCGTCGACTCTAATCTTCGGTTCGGCGACGATCGTGCTTTCGCTTTTCATGCCTACACGGTGGGTAAGTCTGATTTGTGGCACCTTTTGGTCGCGTTTGAATGCCTGGTTGACACCGATGCCGGTGAAGGTCACGGGTCGGGAAAATGTTGATCCGCAACAATCCTATGTCGTTGTTGCGAATCACCAGAGTTTCTACGATGTGTTTGTGCTTTATGGTTTCCTGGGCATTGATTTTAAATGGGTGATGAAGCAAGAAATGCGGAGCATTCCTGGCGTCGGTATTGGCTGTGAAACAGTGGGCCACATCTTTATCGACAGATCGAACCGTAAGGCTGCTTTGGCGTCGATAAAGTCTGCTCAAAGCAAGATCGTTGACGGAACTTCGGTGGTGTTTTTTCCTGAAGGAACTCGCAGTCGCGATGGCGAGCTGCAAAAATTCAAAAAGGGCGCTTTTCGTTTTGCACTTGATCTCAACTTACCGATTCTGCCGGTAACCATCGTTGGGACACACCAAGTTCTTCCCTCAGATAGCCTCGATCTATTGCCCGGAAAGGTGCGCCTCATCATTGATGAGCCGATACTTGTCGACGGTTTAGATGGAAAAGATATTCCGCGACTCATGGAACAGGTGCGCAGTGTCTTTGAGGATCGGCGATCAAGTTAATCTCCACTGCATGATGGGTGAAGCAGGTGCCGGTGTTGAGTATTAGAGTTTTGCGATGAATAGCGCCTGAGATCGTGAGTATTCCATTACTCAGCACCGACACTTGCTTATTGAAATCGTTTAGTATCAAAGTCTTATGAGACTATGCTCAGAAGTTGCGCGAAGCGAGTAGATCCCTGGCCAACATCGACGTTTATGCCGTAATCGAGGATCTCAAGAATAAGCATCCCGAACTTGAGCGCTAATCTGAGAGTAGCTTTCTGCAGTCGCAGAAATCTTCATTAACAACACCCCGGCCTCGACTTCAACCGCTGATCGCTGCCAGGTGATCGTCCATGTTTCCGCGGAAACATCTCTGGACGACGCGATCGCGTAGGCACGTGGTTGCCCGATATTGTCGGCTGATGGCACCCTCAAGCTCGCTGAGTGTCTGGATATGTGAATAGTCCCGGATAAGGCGGGTTTTGCTGCAACCCTGCCATGAAATCGCGGTCGAAACCTCGCATGAACACGGTATAGTCGCAGGCTCGCCTTTTTTCGGCGTTTTGCCTTCAATACCAGCCAGGCGGACGCAGGAATGGTGCGTTCGATTCTTTACTAAGGTGAAATCCGTTTTATGCGATACCCGGCTCTTTTCTGCGCTTTTCTGTTTCTTCCGATTTACGCACTTGCACAGGGCGGGCCGCCGGGCGGTCGTCAGGTCACCGTTGAATCGATTATTGTTACAACCGCCGAACTTGAATCGACGGTTGAGGCGATCGGCAACGTGCTCGCCGACGCGTCGGCTATGCTAAGGGCCGAAGTGCCCGGCCAGATCGTGGAGCGCCACTTCGAGGAAGGTCAGCACATTAAGAAAGGCGAGCCGCTTTTCTCCATTCAAGCGGCCATTCTCCAGGCTGAGCTGAACGAGGCGAAAGCGTATCTTGAGCAAAGCGAGGCCGCGTACGCGCGCGCACAAGAGCTGGTTAAGAGCCAGGTCGTGTCGGCAACCGAGTATGATACCGCGCGCGCCAACTACAATGTAGGCGTTGCGCGCCTGCGTTCGGCGGAAGCACGATTATCGAAAACGATCATCCGTGCGCCGTTCGATGGCTTCGTGGGCCTGCGCCGCATAAACATCGGTGACTACGCGACTATTGGCCAGGAGCTTGTCAATGTCGTCAAGCTCGATCCACTGCGTGTGGACTTCAGCGTCCCCGAAATATTGCTGGCACGGATTCAGCCCGGCCAGACAATCGAGGTCACCGTTGGCGCGTTTTCCGGCGAATCATTTGAAGGTGTTGTGACCGCCATTGACCCGCAGATCGACGTAACCGGCCACAGCATGGCCGTTCGAGCGAGATTGCCAAATGCCGACCTAAGACTGCGCCCCGGTTTGTTTGCGCAGGTTGCCGTATCCCTGGCCACTAACCCGAACGCGGTACTGGTGCCTGAGGAAGCTATCTGGCCCATTGGCAACGACAAAATTATCTACGTTATTAGTGACGGCGTTGCCAATCAGCGCGTGGTTACACTTGGCGATCGCAAACCCGGCCTGGTCGAAATTACGTCCGGGCTTGAACCCGGTGAAGAAATCGTTGTTGCCGGGCAGATGAAGCTTTTTCCAGGCGCTGCCGTAACCGCTATACCGGCGTCAAACGTTCAGAATTAGGCCAGGCTAATGCAGATTTCAGAGATATCAATCAAGCGCCCGGTGCTCGCCACCGTGATGAACCTGGTCATCGTGCTGATCGGCTTCATCGCTTACGAACGTCTATCAGTTCGCATGATTCCCGATGTTGATGTGCCCATCGTCACCGTCGCAACGAGCTATCCGGGTGCCAATGCCCAGGTGATTGAAACGCAGATTACGCAGCCGATTGAGGATGCACTGTCGGGCATTGAGGGCATCGACTTCATCAGCTCAATCAGCCGCGCTGAATCCAGCCAGGTGTCCGTACGATTCCTGCTGGATCGTGATGCTGATGGCGCCGCGAGCGATGTGCGCGACAAGGTCGCACAGGCGCGCACGTTTTTGCCAGAAGAGGCAGAAGCTCCGATCGTGCAGAAGCAGGAGGCTGACGCGCAGCCCATTATTTACATGGCATTTTCGTCTGATCGTCATACGACTGTCGAGATCGCTGACATTGCCGAGCGACTCGTAAAAGATCGGGTGCAGACCATTCCCGGTGTCGCAAGAGCGGACGTCTACGGAAGCCGCTTTGCCATGCGCATCTGGCTGGATCCAAAACGACTGGCTGGCTTTGAGCTGACGCCCTTGGACATCGAGTCGGCGTTACGGCGACAGAACATTGAGATTCCTGCGGGACGAGTGGAAAGCCAGCAACGCGAGTTCACCGTTCTTGCAGAAACTGACTTGAACGAGCCGTATGAATTCGAGGCGATCATTATCAAGGAGACGGACGAGTTTCTTGTTCGTCTGGGCGACGTCGCGCGTGTTGAACTTGGCGCGGACAATGCGCGTTTTCGTGCGCGGCATAATGGCGTCAATGCCGTGCCGCTTGCCATCGTTAAGCAAGCTACCGCAAACCCGTTGGATATTTCCAAAGCGTTAAATGAGATGGTGCCGCAGATTCAGCGAACGCTGCCGGAAGGTATGAACATCAGCAACGCTTTCGATTCGACAAGTTTTATTCAGCGCTCTATCGACGAGGTGTATGTCACCGTCGCGGAAGCCATCGTTCTGGTTATGATCGTCATTTTCCTTTTTCTGAGGAACTGGCGTGCCGTGCTGGTGCCGCTGGTGACAATTCCGGTTTCACTGATCGGCACCTTCGGCATGATGTTGTTGTTCGATTTCTCCATCAACACATTGTCACTTCTGGCGATGGTGCTGGCGATCGGATTGGTTGTGGACGACGCCATCGTAATGCTCGAAAACATCTATCGGCACATGGAAAAGGGTTTGTCGCCAATGGCGGCGTCGCTTAAGGGTAGTCGGCAGATTGGCTTCGCCATTGTGGCAATGACACTTACTCTTGCGGCGGTCTATTTTCCGTTTGCCTTTGCCACCGGACGAAGCGGGCTTCTATTTGTTGAGTTCGCACTAACGCTTGCCGGTGCGGTGCTTATCTCGGGTTTCACGGCATTAACATTGTCGCCGATGATGTGTTCGAGGCTCCTGAAGCACGAAAAGAAACACGGCGCTGCGTTCGAGTTCGGCGAGCGAATATTGCGTGGGATTGATTCTGTGTACAACCGCGCCCTGGCACGCGTTCTCCGGCACAAATGGTCAACGCTTTTCGTTGGCGCGCTAATCGTAACCGGAATGGTTTTTTTGCAGATACAGCTGCCGGACGAACTGGCCCCGGCCGAAGACCAGGGTAGTGTCATTGGTTTTGCTTCTGCGCCTGAAGGCGCAACGCTTGAGTATACGAATCGTTATGCGTTACAAATGGAAGGGATTTATCGCGATCTCGTGCCGGAAGTGGCAAATATTTTTGCCGTCGCAGGTTTCAACGGCGTGACCAATGCAATCACGTTTGTCAGCATGGTGCCGTGGGAAGATCGTGAGCGATCTGCACAGCAGGTGGCCCAGGCTCTTTTTCCGGCCTTTATGAGTATACCGGGCGTGATGGCGTTTCCAGTTAGCCCGCCGCCACTTGGGCAGCGCGATTTCGGCCAACCACTCAGATTCATCGTGCAGACGACCGGTACCTGGGACGAGCTTGACGTGACGGTGCAGCGCCTGCTCACAAAGATGCGGGAGAACACGAGTCTGACGAATCCTGACTCCGATCTAAAACTCAACAAACCGGAACTCAGGATCGATGTGAATCGGGAGAAGGTGGCATCCGTTGGCGCCAGTGTCGAAAGTGTCGGCCGAACGATTGAATCCATGTTTGGCGGACGAAATGTAACGCGCTTTAAAATGGGCACCGAGCAATACGATGTCATTGTGCAGCTTGAAGAAGATTCGAGACGGACACCGACAGATCTCAGTAATGTTTTTGTGCGCGGCAGTGATGATCGGATGATCCAGCTGCAAAACCTGGCAACGGTGACCGAAACCGTCGCGGCGAAAGAGCTTAATCACTTTAATAAGCTGCGTGCAGCGACAGTCAGCGCCGGCCTTGCGCCCGGCTATGCGATGGGTGATGCCATCGACTGGATGGAGGGTGCGCTCGATGAAGTTGCGTCGGAATCACTCTACGATCTCGGTGGTCAGTCGCGGGAGTTTCGCGAGTCAGCCACGGGTGCGTTTGTTCTGATGTCCCTCGCGCTTCTCTTTATCTATCTCGTACTGGCTGCGCAATTCGAGAGTTTTGTCGATCCGTTCATTATTCTGGTCTCGGTACCGCTCGCCATGTTTGGTGCATTCCTGTGCCTGAATGCCGTGAATTGGGGCAACCAGGCGGGCCTTTGGCAACAGACGGGGTCGTGGAATATCTATACGCAGATTGGCGCGGTAACCCTGGTCGGTCTCATCTCCAAACATGGCATCCTGATGGTCGATTTTGCGAATCAGCTAAGAGCAATCGGCCGCAGCAAATTCGACGCAGCACTCGAAGCGGCTTCGTTGCGACTGCGTCCTATCCTGATGACGACCGGTGCGATGGTGCTGGGCGCTTTACCGCTGGCTATCGCCACGGGCGCCGGCGCGGAAGCCCGTCACCAGATTGGCTGGGTCATCGTTGGCGGCATGGGTTTCGGTACTCTGTTCACGCTGTTTGTTGTGCCGGTTGTCTACCTGATTCTCTCCGGCAAGCATGATGTGGTTGAGGCCGAAGCGCCGGAATCACAGTCCGTTGTCGCTGGTGCGGAGCCACTACCCAGCACAACGTAGTTGAGAAATGGGGGTCGAACCCACTGCTGTCCCATAAACTCAAAACCGGTGCCTGGATGGAGCGTCGGGTTGACTACAGTGCCGCGCAATCGCCCGCTGGGCGGGCTCCTACAATTCTAATAGGAATTGTAGGAGCCCGCCATGCGGGGCGAAATTACTACGCCCAGCGGGCGACGTCTCAAAGCCGCAAAAATGCCGGAACATCGCGCCAACGCTTCAGCATAACGCCAGGAATCTCGTATTTATGGGACAGCAGTGGGTCGAACCGATTTTTCAGTTGCCCGGCCTCGGATTGCCATAAACCCTCTGAAAGTGGGCGCCAGGTCCCGGATTATGTCCGCCGGGGCGCCTATTCTGCCTGAACTTAGGTCAGAAACAGGTGGTGTCATGTTAAACGCCCGACTAGTGCTGCTTTCGGCACTGATGATCGGCGCCGCCGCGTCTAACGCGGCTGAATCCGAACGCAGCTTACAGATTGAGATCCAGTCCCCCTCGGCGGACTTTACCGTGGAGGATGGTGCAACAATTATCGAGGTAGAAGGCATCGCGTCGGCGATCGGCGGTGTGCGTTATCTCGACATCATGTTCGTCATGGACACGTACGGGAGCCTGCGTAGCAGCGATCCCCAGGATTACCGCTCGCTGGGTGCGATCGGCCTGATCGAGAACCTCTCACCGAAAAGCGATATCAAGATCGGCGTCGTAAGCTTCGATAAAAAGAGCGACCTTGCCCAGCGGATGACATCCAATCGCGAACACGTCATCAATACATTGAAAAACCTGCCCCGGTCCGGCAGCACCAATCTCGCCGCCGGTATCGAGGCGGCCGTCGCCGAACTCGAGCGCAACGGCAGACCCGGTTCATCGCGCGTCATCATGCTGTTTACCGACGGCAAGTCGAGCAAGAACAAGGCGTATGACGCCGCGGTAGAGGCAACCAAGCGCGGCATTACGATCCAGACACTGTTGCTCGGGTCGAGCAACCAGGGCACCAAAATACTCGACACCATAGCCTGGGCAACGGGCGGCAGCTTCCTCCCCGTATCCGATCCGGCATTGTTGCCGGAGGCGTTTCTCAATCTTCGCACCACGGGCGTCGATAGCGTGACGCTGAGCGTAAACGGTGCGGCACCGGTACCGGCACGGCTTGCAGGCGGAACCTTTGCGGCGAGTCTGCCACTCGACGTCGGCGAAAACCGCATCACAGCTTTCGCCACGAGCCTGGATGGCGACACGAAGGAGTCTTCGATCACGGTCAACGTGCGCGACACGAGTTGCGCAGCGCTGGAAGTGACGGCGATGAATGACGGACGTCCTGCCGTGTCCCTCAACGATCGCTCGGTGCAAATCGTCGTCGATGCGTCGAGAAGCATGTGGGGCCAGATCGACGGTGTGTCCAAGATGCAAATCGCCAAGGAGACTTTGGAAGACGTTTCTTATTGGCTGCCCGCCGACATTGATCTCTCGCTCCGCGCTTACGGCAGCACCAGCGCCAGCGAAAGCAACAACTGTGCGGATTCGAATTTACTCGTACCATTCGGCGAGATGAATCGCGACGGCATCCGCCGCGCGATCGCCGGTTTGAAGCCTACGGGCCAGACGCCGATCGCTTATGCCTTGAACCAGGCAGCACGTGACTTCGGCACGCTGGAGAGCGATCGCATAATTGTTCTTGTCAGCGACGGTATCGAAAGCTGCGGGGGTGATACGGTGCAGGCGGCCTACGCGCTTCGCGAGCAGGGAATTACCGCGCACCTGATCGGGTTCGGGCTCGGCAATGCAGCCGACGAAGACACGGCGAGCCTGCGGGCCGTTGCCAGTGCCGCGGGCGGACGTTATGTCACGGCGAGCAGCGCCGAAGAATTGCAAGCCGCGCTGGCAGAGACGGTCGCCACGTCATTTAGCGTGTACCAGGGCGAATCCGAAGTTGCGAGTGGATCGCTGGGATCTGCCGGTGTGATGCTGCTTCCGGAAGGCGATTATCGTGTACAGCTCAACAGTTCACCGCCAGTGGAGACATACGTCAGCCTGGCCCCGAGGGACCAGGTGACGCTGACACTGGAGAAGCGCGGCGACGAGATGACGCCGCTCGAACAGCGCGGACGCCTTCCGCATACGAGCTGCGATAACATGACGCAGTACATCGAAACGCTGGGAGCGGTGCAGGAGTAATTGCGGAGCCGGAAACGGTTCGCGATAAGACAGCTCTTATGGAGTGGTGAGACTCAGGAAAAACGGGTCGAAGCCACTGCTGTCCCACTTACTCCACAAATGGAGAGCAAGTTTGAAAATCGCGGCAAGATGCCGCTCCTACGATTGTGCCAGGCATAACGTAGGGGCGGCATCTTGCCGCGATTGACAATGCCTGGCCGCAGTGGAAAACGTCGTCGCCGAGTATTGCTAATTTCAAGTCCCCAATAGGGGTCGAACCGAATTTCGATTAATCCGTTCGACCCCTTTTCTTTTCTGTTCCCATATTCTACTAGTGAAGCTCTAACTGGCATCCCACACTGGAACATTCAGAAACTGCGACAGTTTTTCTGCATCAGCACGAACCTGTGAAAGGTTGCTGTGATCAACAACATTCAAACGACGGCTGTCTTTGAGTACGAGATTTAGTTCATAACTGACGTAGCCACTGCCATCGCCGGCATTACCTAAGGATTCTTTTAATAACTGGATAGCATGTATGTCATTAAGCAGGCAGGCTTTTTTACTGCTTTGTGCATTTGCCGTGTCTGGCTGTTTACGGCTTCGCCAGTAGCAGTTCATGGTTCGGTCAAAAACTCTGGGTTCTGTCCATCTGAAAATCTTGAATAAACCAATAAATACAATACTTCCGGCGATAGGAATCGATGCAAGTGATATCATCGGGTCCTGCCCGAAATGGCTCGTATTTATAAAAATGTAAGCGCCTGTTCCGCCGATAATAAATAACATCGGCTGTAATAAAACCATGGCATTCACCTTGAATTCAAGACGGGTAGGCGATGTTTCACGAAGGGTGTGCGAGCCAACATTTGTGCCGCCTCGATTTGCCCGTTCCCAATCGGTTTTAGCAGCCACTTCATCATCAATTACCAGCTGATCAATCTGCGCACTTTTATTAATTCCGTCTTCCATTGCTTCTTGTAGCTTATCCAGAATGCCCATGATGTATGCTCTTTTGATGAGGTGATATGGAGTAATTTTACAGTATAAGTAATACGGGCACCTATTGGCAGATGTTCAATTCTGATAATTCTGCACAGCGGCCATTCTTGAAGCTTCAGAACATCGTATTATCATTGGCGGACTGCTCGGGTACGGGCTGCACGACATCCCAATGCTCGACCATGCGACAGTCTTCAACTCGAAAAATGTCAACCACTGCAAACCCAAGGTCCTCTGGTGTCGCTTGGCTATGATAATGAACAGCAACCAAGTCATCGGACGCGATGACGCGATGGATAGTGAAGATCCTTTCCGGATAGCGTTCTAATAGTTTTTCGAGGAAGTTGATGACGGCGTCGCGGCCGTTGGGAAGAGTGGCCTTATGCTGTATGTAGTCGGGATGTACCCAGCTTTCGAAGGCTTGTCGGACCTTTTTCTTCCGGTAAAACAGATCGACAAATTGATCGACAACTTCTCGGGCCGACATCGTGCATTCCCCATGGGATGGCATCGATGGCGGATTTTCCGATGCCCATGCGGGGACAGCGAGTAGCATTGTCGCGGAGATCTGAAAGAGGATCCTCAATTGCCTGAATCTGATTCCCATTTACACCTCATCTTGGACCGGCAAAATATTCCGACAGTCTCGCACTTTATACTGCCTGTAGTGATACGCCTAGTCGCCAACATCCCCCGTATCATTCAGAGCCGCACAACATGAATCGAGAATGTCCGCTTCTCTCATCGGGCCATGATGCCAAAAAAAAATGGGGGGTCGAACCGAGTTAACCGGCAGAAATTTATTCGGTTCGACCCACTGCTGTCCCACTTACTCTGGTTACTGGACTGTAAGAGCAATGCATGGACTGACATCCAGATCGCCTTCGCTTATCGGGACTTGAATTTAGCAACGGCCGTCGGCGATGTTTTCTACTGCGGCCGAACATTGTCAATCGCGGCAAGATGCCGCTCCTACGTTACGATTAGCAGCATCGTAGGAGCG
>RCND010000380.1_pt1 | contig 25023 bp, 17 predicted proteins | sample 2041351 | NCBI WGS metagenome assembly RCND01 (sample SAMN09708230, study PRJNA481090) | Marine sediment metagenome, whole genome shotgun sequencing project. | biome: marine sediment; feature: ocean; material: sediment; isolation source: Sewage treatment plant 12B marine sediment (STP12B) ... | reverse complement strand
AGGAAGAGGCTGAAAAAAAATTGCCTTCATCAATGAATGTAGTTGAAAAAGCAGGCTTTTTAGCTGGTATCCAAATATCAGAACAGCTTTCACCCTCACTGATAACAGTAGAGAGATATTACTATAGAAGTGCAAATAAGGACTTTGGTGAAGCAAACGAGTTGGCAAAGTTCAGAAGATGGGATGATGCTGCAAATTTATGGGAACCCTATTTATCGAGTTCCCACAAAACGGTGAAGGCCATGGCTTGCTACAATATGGCTTTGATACATGAAATGGATGGGAACCTTGAGGAGGCTAGAAGATTAGTAAATACAGCAGCCGGATTGGTACCCTGGGAAGAGGTTGTGGAGTATAAAAAAGTACTTGATAGAAGATAGAAATCTGACAATTAATAGTAAATATAAGCCCTGATTAAGAAGAAGTTGTGAAGTCAATTCGCCATATCTCATTTCTTTGTATAACTTGTTTAATAATAGGACTTTCCTCGTGTTCATTTATTAATCAAATTCAATATGAGGCGGTTAGCATACAGGTGCTTTCTGCTCCGGATAGTATGGCCCTGCATAAAGGTAAATATCTGGTTGTAAACAGGGTACAAGCAACCCTCCATAACCAGGGTATTGACACCGTTAAAGCAGGTGAATTAAAACTCAATAAAGACTTTTATAAATACCTTTCCTGGGAACTTATCAATAGTTGTCTTGATGTTATTGAATTATCCCCTATAATGGATTCCATTATACTTGACACAATGCCACGCAAGGAATTATCATCCAGCTCATTATCGCTTGTCGATCCATTGCCGGCCGATGTTATTGAAGACTTATGCATGGTTAATGGGGCCAATGGAATAATTTCGCTGGAGTCCATGAATATTTTTGACAGCCTACAATTATCGCCCTTGTACGACACACGAATGGGTGATTCTATAATTTGGGGCTACTATGCGATGGAACATATCTTTCCGGGTGTCAAATGGAAAGTGTATGCTGAGAATGGTGAGATTATATATCAATTCGCTACCAAAGATACGATAATGATGGATGGGGTTGGGACAAGTAAGAAGGAAGCAATAGCGAAGCTTTACAAGGAAGATGAGATACTTTACGAAGCAATGAGAAGGGAAGGAAAAACTTTCGGTGATAATATTGCTCCAAATTGGCTCACAGTGAGTAGGATATATTATAGCTCAGGGAATAAGGAGATGAAGAATGCTGCGAAACTGGCATCTTACGAAGATTGGTATGGAGCAGCAGAAATATGGAGAGTTCAGGTGGAGACATCCGATGATGAAACGATTAAGGCCAAAGCAAGCTTCAATATGGCCCTGGCTTCTGAAATAATGGATCAGATTCATCTCGCTCTTTATTGGGTAAATAAGTCCTATAACTTTGAAAAGGATGACATTACCTTACAATATATAAAGATTCTGCGCAGCCGTGCAGTTATGAGGAATAGAATGAGGGATAGCTTATTCGATCCAACCGGATCTTAAAGCCTTGTAATCAGTTAACTAAAGAATACCGGGAATAATCGCTTTACGATTTCGGGGATAGTCTTTAAATTCCTTTCGATACCATCTATGATGATGCAAAGCCCTTGGAATCAGGTTTGCAGCTGTCCATATAGCAAAAGTTAATCCTGGTAGGGACCAGGTCATGATGGCAAAACCCGTCCACTCAAGAATCTCTCCAAGAAAATTCGGGCAGGAGACATAGCGAAACATACCCTTCGTGGGAATGAAATAGCCGGTCTTCCCACCCTTTCGCAGACCAATAAGGTATGTATCAGATGACTGGTTCAATAAAAATCCAAATACAAAAAGTCCGCTGCCTATTAGGAATCTGGGATCAGTTAGCCAGCTTACCGGATACACAGGCGACATAGTACCCAACCAATAGCCATTTAAGAAAGCGTTCATAAGATTAAAGAAACTGCCTGCTACAATAATTGTTAAAGGCATCTTCTTGCCTTTGGTTCTGATGCGCAAGGGGAAAACAAAAATTCGATTCCCATAATGAATAACCCATATCGAAAAGAATATCCAGGCGGGTGCTTCTTTAATATTGTCACCTGAGAGAAAAAGTATAGAGAAAAGCAATAAAGATGGAAGCTCCATAAGGGTCCATCCCAGCCTGTTATTTATTCTTGCGCCCCATCTTTTGTCTCTGTATCTATTACGCTTACACCAGTGGCCATTTTTTTTGTGTCGTCATATATAATTTCATGAACAATAGAATGTGGTCGTAAGGTCATATTACCCGTCTTTTCGGCTGCAGGTAATGTTGAAGCATTACTGCTAAAATAGCCTCCAAAAGGACACCCTCTAATACATCTATTTCTAAATTGACATGCGGTTCTCCCTTCAAACTTTTTTTCTTTTGAGGTAATATGAGCAATTCTACCTACTGTCAACACTCTATCGGTATAATTTTGAGCCATACTTTCTTTAAGATGCATTTCAACACAATTCATCTCAATGGGAGGTAAGAATTTACCATCGGGTAACTGAGGTAAACCAAGTGCTTCACCACTGAGTCCTATATATTCTTCTACCTTGTCATACCACGGTGCAATATCTTTATATCGAATTGGCCAATCTACTGCAATTCCATCTTTTTTATTGGCCTCAAAATCTAAATCACTTAATCTGTAACAATGTCTACCCCACATGATAGAGCGACCTCCAACATGATATCCGCGCATCCAGTCAAAACGCTTGGTTTCGTTATATGGATGCTCTAAGTCATTCACAAACCAATGTTTACTTTGTGGACGTGTAGTATAACCGGTACGACTTTGTTTTTCTTGTTGTTTTTTTTCTTCATCTGTGGTACCTCCTCTGAGTTCGAGATCCCACGCATCTACAGTCATCGTAGGATAATCATCAATATGCCTGACCATGCGACCTCTTTCTAAGACTAGTGTTTTAAGCCCTTTTTCACATAATTCTTTTGCTGCCCAACCTCCACTAATTCCGGTACCAATTACTATCGCATCGTATGCTTCTTGTGTATTCATTCAATATTTTGTATTAAATTATTCTACTTGAATCTTTTATTTAATCGATAAATTTATAATATTTACACCATATTTTTATAATAAAATTAGTTTTTATCTATAATTTTAGTGAAATTAGAAATTAAAATAAGCCTCATCAGCACGATATTGTTCTACGAAAACGATTTAGTAATTTTTTACTAATTCCAAATACCTATTATAAAATGGAAAAACTAACTTTAAAAAAATTTTAATTAAAGTAACAACACATGAAATCCAAACTAACGACCCTTTCTAAAATTATCTTTTTTTTTATTTCGCTATCCATTCTAGTCATATCATGTAAGGACGTGAAAAAAAATGAAAAAAAAATGAATACAAGTACGGAAACGACCCAACCATTTTTTAAATTATCTTTAGCACAATGGTCTTTTCATAAAGCTATTGAAGATGACAAAACAATGTCAAATTTAGATTTTGCAAAAAAAGCTAAAGAATTAGGTTTCGAGGGTATCGAATATGTAAGTCAATTGTATAAATTAGAAGAAGGTAATGAACAAGCTAGCTTAGACAGTTTAGTAATTGAACTGAAAAAGAGAAGTGATGAATTTGGAATTCAAAATCTATTAATCATGGTGGATGAAGAAGGTGACCTAGCAATGCTTGATGAAACAAAGCGTGACGAAGCAATAGAAAATCATAAAAAATGGGTAGATGCTGCAAAATATTTAGGCTGTCATTCTATTCGGGTAAATGCCAAAGGAGAAGGAACTTCTGAAGAGGTGGCTAATGCAGCAGTTGCAGGTTTAACTAAACTCTCTGAGTATGCGGAAAAACAAGGAATAAATGTTATCGTAGAAAATCATGGTGGATATTCTTCGAATGGAGCATGGTTAGCCAATGTTATGAAGAAAGTTGGAAAATCTAACTGTGGAACCTTACCCGATTTTGGGAACTGGTGCCAAACCGAAGATTATGGTTCGATCAATGATGAAAATTGTAAAGAAGCTTATGACTTGTATAAAGGGGTAGAGGAACTGATGCCTTTTGCAAAAGCGGTAAGTGCCAAGGCGTATAATTTCGACGAGAATGGAAATGAAACCGAAATAGATTATGTGAAAATGTTACAAATAGTTAAAGATGCTGACTATACTGGATTTATAGGCATAGAATATGAAGGTAACAACCTCAGCGAAGAGGAAGGTATTTTAGCAACAAAAAATTTATTATTAAAAGCAGCCAACCAACTTAACTAAATAAATAATGAAAAAATCAGTACAATTTCAATTGTCACTCATGATGTTCCTTGAATTCTTTATTTGGGGAGGATGGTTTGTGACTCTTGGCAGTTTTTTAGGTAATAATTTGAATGCCACTGGAGCAGAAACAGCGGTGGCCTACTCTACCCAATCTTGGGGAGCCATTATTGCTCCATTTATTATTGGCCTAATTGCAGATCGTTTTTTTAATGCAGAAAAAATATTAGGTGTGTTGCATATTATAGGGGCAATTTTGATGTATCAAATGTCTCAAGTGACCGAGTTTAGTCTATTCTATCCCTATGTGCTAGGATACATGATTGCATATATGCCAACGCTGGCCTTGGTCAATTCGGTATCCTTTAATCAAATGACCGATCCTGCGAAGCAATTTCCTTTTGTACGAGTTTTTGGCACCATTGGATGGATTGCAGCCGGATGGATGATAAGTCTCATTTTTAAATGGGATGCGATTGAAAATATCGGTCAAGGAGCATTATCAAATACTTTTTTAATGGTAGCCATTGCTTCCGCTATTTTAGGAGTCTTTAGTTTTACGTTACCAAAAACGCCTCCCAGTGTTAGTAAAGACGAAAAAGTGACGATCTCAGATATTCTTGGGCTCGATGCTTTGAAACTTTTAAAAGACAGGAATTTTCTCGTTTTCTTCCTCTCTTCAGTATTGATATGTATTCCATTAGCATTTTACTATCAAAATATCAGTCTCTTTTTGACTGAATATAAGGTAGAAAATTCTACTACTTGGGCATCCTTGGGTCAGGTTTCAGAGGTTTTGTTTATGCTTTTATTACCTTTCTTTTTTAAGAAATATGGTTTTAAAAAAACCATATTATTCGGAATGTTAGCATGGGTAATTCGTTACTTCCTATTTGCGTATGGCGATTCAGGAGAATTATTCTTTATGCTCGTTCTAGGAATTGCGTTACATGGTATTTGTTATGATTTCTTTTTTGTTTCGGGTCAAATTTATACCGATTCGAAAGCAGGTGAAAAAGTAAAGAGTGCTGCTCAAGGTTTGATTACATTAGCTACCTATGGTGTAGGGATGTTGATCGGTTTTTGGGTTGCTGGAAAAATTGCAGATGCCTATTTAATTGCCGAAAACACTCATAGTTGGAAAGAAATTTGGATCTTCCCAGCAATTTTCGCAGCGCTGGTGTTCGTATTATTTGCACTGACTTTTAAAGATGAAAAAATAGAATATAAAAATTCATAAAATATCATGAGCACTAAAATTAGATTAGGCATTCTAGGAGGTGGCGGTGATTCCTTAATTGGAGTGCTACATAGAATTGCTTCTGCTATGTATGATCAATATCAAATAGTTGGTGGTGTGTTTAACCCAGACTATGAAGAAAATATTGGTTTTGCTAAAAAGATTGGGTTACCAACAAACAGAATCTATAAAGATTTTGATACGCTAATTGAAGAAGAAATGAAATTACCAATCGCTGAAAGAATGCAGGTAGTTTCTATTTTAACGCCCAATTTCTTGCATTTCCCGATGGCTAAAAAACTATTAGAAAATGGTTTCAATGTTATTTGTGAAAAGCCAATGACCACATCATTCGAAGAAGCAAAAATTCTAGAAGACACACTCAACTTAGCCAAAACTGTTTTTGCAGTTACATATACATATACCGGATACCCTATGGTTCGCCAAATGAGGGAAATGATTATAAATGGTGAGATTGGTGCGATTCAAAAAATAGATGTCCAATATTATCAAGGATGGATTAATCCGATAATTCACAATAAAGAACAACGCTCTAGCACTTGGAGGTTAGATCCAAAAAAAGGAGGTATTAGTTGTTGTGTAGGTGATATAGGCACACATGCTTTTGATATGTTAGAGTATGTATCAGGTTTAAAAGTTGAATCTATTTTGGCTGATCTTAATTATTTGTATGACGATAATCAAATGGATATAGATGGTACTATATTAATTAGATGTAGTAAGAATGTAAAAGGTGTTATTCGCACTAGTCAAATTGCTACAGGTGAAGAAAATAGTTTTACTGTTAAAATTTATGGTAAAAAAGCAGGACTAAAATGGGAACAAGAAAACCCTAATTATTTGTATTTATTAGAAGATGGCCAACCGTTAAGGGTTTTAAAACCTGGACATGGTTATAATAGTGAATTGTCGTTGGATGGCACTAAATTACCTCCGGGACATCCGGAAGGAATCTTTGATTCTATGGGTAATATTTACAAAGGTGTTGCGAAGGCTATAAAAAAAGAACCATATAATCATGGTGAATTTCCTACCATGCTCGATGGTGTTAGAGGTATGAATTTCATTGAAAGAGCCGTTGAATCTCATAAAAAAGGGAATGTTTGGATTAAACTAGATTAAAAGATGAAAACAATTAAAGGACCTGCAGTATTTCTCGCCCAATTTATGGATGATAAAGCACCTTTTAACTCACTTGATGGCCTATGCAAATGGGCAAGTGATCTAGGGTATAAAGGCATTCAAATTCCGACTTGGGAAAGTCGACTTATCGATCTTGATAAAGCCGCAGAAAGCAAAACATATTGTGACGAATTAAAAGGAAAAATTAATTCTTACGGATTAGAAATCACAGAGCTTTCTACACATTTACAAGGGCAACTAGTAGCAGTGAACCCGGCGTATGATTTAATGTTTGACAATTTCGCACCTGACAATTGTAAAGGAAACCCGAAAGCGCGAACAGAATGGGCCATCAAAACAGTAAAAAACGCAGCTACGGCAAGTAAACATTTAGGGTTAAATACACATGCAACTTTTTCCGGAGCATTGCTATGGCATACAATGCATCCTTGGCCACAGAGGCCTGCTGGTTTGGTAGAAATGGGCTTTGAAGAACTAGCAAATAGATGGTTACCTATTTTAAATCATTTTGATGAAAATGGTGTTGATGTCTGTTATGAAATTCATCCGGGTGAAGATTTACATGACGGTGATACCTTTGAACGATTCTTAAAAGCTACCGGAAATCATAAACGTGTTAATATTCTCTATGATCCGTCACATTTTGTATTACAACAGTTAGATTATATAACTTATATAGACCACTATCATGAATTTATCAAATCATTTCATGTTAAAGATTCAGAGTTTAATCCAACCGGTAAAAAGGGAACCTTCGGAGGTTATAATGATTGGGGAGATAGAGCCGGTAGATATCGTTCTTTAGGAGATGGCCAAATAGATTTTAAAACAATATTTTCAAAATTAACGCAATATGGTTGTGACGTATGGGCCGTCATGGAATGGGAGTGTTGTATTAAGAGTCCGGAACAGGGAGCAAGAGAAGGTGCTATATTTATAAAAGATCATATTATTGAAGCTACCGAAAAAGCTTTTGACGATTTCGCTGGGGCGGAAATCAACAAAGAAGAGCTCAAAAAAATACTAGGAATATAAACACAGAATCATGAAAAAAGTAATCATACTTCTATGCGCAATACTAAGTTTTACTAGTTGCAAAAAAGAGAAACATGAAAAAGATACAGTCGAAGAAACCACAACTCTAGAGGAAACTCAAAATGAGTGGATTACACTTTTCGATGGGAGTTCTTTAGATAATTGGCGTGGATATCTTGCTGACAGTATCTATAAAGAATGGACTATTGAAGACGGGGCGATGACTTTTACACCTAGTGATGAGGGTGGTAAAAATATCATATCAAAACAACAATTTACAAATTTTATCTTATCCGTAGAGTGGAAAATATCTGAAGGTGGTAACAGCGGTATCTTTTGGAGTGTTTTTGAAGATGAAAAATTTTCAGAAGCGTATCAAACAGGTCCTGAAATTCAAGTATTAGATAATGTTTTACATCCCGATGCTAAAGTAGCAAACGGCACCCATAAAGCAGGTTCATTGTATGATATGATTGCATGTAAAGACGAATTTGTGAACCCTGCAGGTGAGTGGAACTTATGTGTTTTAGAGATCAATCACAAAACAAATATGGGTAAAGTAAGTATGAATGGAACCGAAGTAATCACTTTTCCTGTGCACGGAGAGCAATGGGACACAATGATTGCAAATTCAAAGTTTAATGGCTGGGAAGGTTTTGGAGCCTATCAAACAGGGCACATTGGTCTGCAAGATCATTCGGATAAGGTTTCGTATAGAAATATAAAAATTAAAGAGATATAATGATCAAAAATATTTTACTCGTTGTTTTCATATGCTGCTTCATTTCCTGTGAAAAAAATACACCAAAAAATGAAGAGACCGCAGCAACAAAAGAAATTACTTCAAATGTACCGACAGAACCTGAAGAAACTGAAGTATGGGAGCCGAAACCTCCTACAGTTGTTCCTGGTAAAAATAATATGCCTCCTAGTGATGCCATCGTTCTGTTTGACGGTACAAACTTAGATCAATGGATCTCTGTGAAAGACTCGTTGGCACCTACGTGGATATTAAATGGTGACGGTAGTATGACTGTGAAAAATGGCGCTGGAAATATTCAAACAAAAAAAGCATTTGGAGATATTCAATTGCATCTTGAATGGCGTTCTTCTGCTGAAATACGTGCTGATGGTCAAAACAGAAGTAATAGCGGTGTTTTTTTTCAGAAAAGATATGAAATACAAGTACTAGACAATAATGACAATGATACTTACGTGAATGGTCAAGTAGGAGCTATCTATAAGCAAACGATTCCTTTGGCGATGGCCTCTGTACTGACAGGCGAATGGAATACCTATGATATTGTATATCATGCTCCTGTATTTGATTCTGAAGGAGAGAAGGCTCAATCTGGTACAATAACGGTAGTACATAATGGTATTTTAATACAAGACCATGCTGAAATTATGGGTACTACTGAATATATTGGGTGGCCAAAAAACAATGCACATGGTAAAGCTCCTCTTCAATTGCAAGACCATAATGATCGCAGTGGAGTAAGTTATCGTAATATCTGGGTAAGAGAACTTTAAATGTATGAAAGATGACAAAATTAGAAATCTTTCTGTAGAAATACTCTCAGACAATTGGTATACGCTCAATAAATTAACTTTTGAATATTTAACAAAAAAAGGAGCATGGCAAACACAACAGCGTGAAGCCTATGACAGAGGCAATGGTGCCACTATCCTACTCTATAATAAACAACAAAAAACAGTCATTCTCACTCGACAGTTTAGAGCTCCCACCTATATAAATGGTAATGAATCTGGAATGCTCATTGAGGCCTGCGCCGGATTATTAGATAAAGACAACCCTGAAGATTGTATTAAAAAAGAAGCCCTTGAAGAAACGGGTTATAAAGTTTCTAATATCACCAAGATATTTGAATCGTATATGTCACCCGGTTCAGTTACCGAAATTATCCATTTTTTTATTGCTGAATACGCACAAGAAATGAAAGTTTCTCAAGGAGGAGGTTTAGACCATGAGCAAGAAGAAATAGAAATTTTAGAGTTCAATATTAATGATGCACTCAAAATGATAGAGACCGGTGAAATTAAAGATGGTAAAACGATCATGTTATTACAATATCTTCGGCTTCATCATTTATTATAATCTTTCTATTATTTATGCATCCTTCTTGACATTTAAGCGCGTCGCTAGTATACCTGCAATAACAAAAAATGCACCAGCAAATAACATCGCATTTATTGCATTTCCCCCTAATAAATATTTATAAACTGGGCCAAACGTTAAGGTTTGAATAAACATCGGAATTACAATCATCATATTTAAAATTCCCATATAAACACCTCTACGATCTTGAGGAACAATTTTCGAAACCATTGTATAGGGAATTCCCATCATCGCTGCCCAACCAATACCAAATAATATCATTGGTACGAGCACTAATATTGGATCTGAAATATAAGGTATCGCAAATAAAGCTATTGCCGCGCCTATCAAACTAATTGCATACACTTTTTTACCTCCAAAACGGAGTGTTAAAGGCACTAAGGCAAGTGCTACTAACATAGTTACCATATTATAGGTAAAACTCATTTTAGCCGCTTGCGAAGCTGCCTCGGACGTGGAATATCCCATAGTTAACTTAAATAGTGGCGTGGTAAACTGCCAATAAATAAACAACGCATACCATTGGAATAGATACACTGCGCCAATTTTCCACATAAACTTAGGCATCTCTTTTATGGCTTCAGCGATTTCTGAAAAAGGTTGTCTAATACGTTTGCTAAGAGATAATGCTTTAATTTTATTTATTTCGGCTAATTCTTCATCATTAGGTGGTATTTCAGGAGTTTTAAAAACCGACCATAAAATGGTGGTTAAAGACAAAAAGGCACCTATATAGAATGAATAGTATAACCATTGTGGGATGCTGCCAGCTTCTTCTACAGATTCGCCACCGAATAAATATTGAAACAAAACAATCGACCCATTCGCTAATAAAATACCTGCTCCTACAAATAAACTTTGCATTTGATAGCCTAAACTAAGTTGTTTTTCTGGTAATTTATCTCCAACAAAAGCTCTATAAGGCTCCATTGCCATATTATTTCCTACATCAAGAATCCATAATAAACCAACTGCAAACCAAAGTACGGGGCTATGAGGAAACACGAATAAACACAAACTACCTAATAATGCACCGATTAAAAAATAAGGTTTTCGTCTTCCCCAGCGTGATGACCATGTTTTATCTGACATCGCACCAATAATAGGTTGAATAATTAATCCAGTTACTGGGCCGGCTATATTTAGTATCGGCAACATTTCTTCTGGAGCTCCTAAATACAAGAATATAGGATTAATAGCCGTTTGCTGTAAACCAAAACTATATTGAATTCCTAAAAATCCAACATTCATATTAAAAATTTGCCAAAAAGATAAAGATGGTTTCGTTCGCATGGAATAGGGTTTGGTTAAAAGTAGCTAATTTTTATGAAAGAAAAACTTATTTTAAATTCTTATAATCTAATTCTTAAGGGTTTGTAAATTTGAAGCTATATAATCTCCAACCTTTTGACCTTGAGTAACACCGGCATCAATTGCCATCATATAGTGAATTCCTCCATACAATCTTGATATAGCAGCTTCTTCAGAAGCATGAATAAAGGATGTAAAGCTACGCACGGGTAAACCATATTCTACTTCTGTCGTATCATCGAAAGCAAATGCATCGCCATAGAGATTGGTCAAGGTGACTGCGGCAGCTCTCGAAATAACAGAATGTCCACTAGTATATTCAGGAAATGGTGGCGTTTGTAACAATGGCACCCATTCTTCATCAATATATTGATTAATCAAAGTTTCTGGACGCACTACGAGGCTTCTCCACTTTTCATCCCAACAGCTTATAAAAGCGTCAAACAAAGCAATACTCACATTCGTATATGCATTTACCGTTTCGTCAAAAGAACTATTATTCATTTTCGTAGTGATATTGGTAATACCTATCCAATGTCCTCCTGGAGTAATCTTTTTTGTTGCAAACATCGCATGTCCTTTGTGGTGTGATACATACGGATTACAATCCCAAAAACTTGCAATTTCTTTACTCTCATCGTCTTTTCCGCTACCAACCTCATATACTTCCATGAGCTGTTTTTGAAATTCGCTTCCTTTTGTCAAATCGAATTTCAATGGAGCAACTGGTGGAAATTGATTTGCAGAATCTAGAACTACAGTTCTTATTTTATTCCAATGAGGCTCTATACCATCCATATAATCGGGCGGTGTCGGTTTCCAAAATTTATCTTCTTCTAGAATTGTATATTTTGGATACGTACGTGTCTGATCATACAAATCGCCTTTTGACCATTTTAAAATATGTTGCGCAACTTCTTCTCCATAAACTTTAGATGCGTCTAACACCTTTGTTGGTAAACCATTATTTTGAAGACTATCATACATTTTTTCTTGAAACTCAGTAATTCTATCTTCTGAAAAAATGAGCTGTTTACCTACAACCGTAAAGGCATGAATAGAAGCTAAATGATAATCAACATTTTCATTTGTAGTTTCGGGTATTTCACTAAAACCTTCAATTTGATTTACAAGGCTATTGTACTTTTCTGGGTATGCTTTTTGTAATATTGAATAGGAAGCAATACTCGGGTACATATACACTCTTGCAGCAACCGGAGGAGAAAATATATCATAAACGATAACATCTGTTAATTTTTTCATCGCAGCTTGAAAAAGCTCCGGGTCCTTTAATTGTTCTTTGTAAGCTTCATTTTGTTTACATGCTGTCAATATGAAGAGACAGCTTAGTACCATTCCAAATAAAATATGCTTCATAATACTCTTCATCTGTTTACTATTTTAATCGTTAGTAAGGGTAAAAATATACGATTTATCATTATTTGCAACAACTAAAAATTCATTTTCGTTTAGTTTGATAACTCGCCTGGCATTTAAATTTCTTGGTAAAGGTAAATCTTTATAAGCCTCAAATGTATTTGAAAATGAAATTACACCGCCAGAATTCCCATTACTTTCACCGAGCTCTGTAGTATAATCTAAATAATTACCCACAAAAATCAGTCGAGACTTTTTGTTACTGGTATCTAATAACACATCTTCAATACTACTCATTTGTGCTTGTTTCGGAAATGGTATTTCTTTTGTTTTATCACCAATATTTAGATAGACCATCGATCGCAATTCTACTATTTTTTTTATTTCAAGAATATCTTTCTCAGGTTTACCTGTCAGATCTTCAATCCCCGTAATTTTTGAAAATTTCGCATAGCTCAAAAATTTCTTTTTTAATGAGGGCATTTGACCCATTAACTTATCTTTCGATGCAAATGGCACATTATTACCAAAAAAATCATAAAAAATAATAGGGTCTACCTGTCCATTATCATCAAAATCATCAATATAAATTTTTACGGGTCGTTCTTTAGATGCCTTAAACTTAAAGTTCAAGCCCGCATTACCAGCAACAATATCTTTTTCTCCGTTACCATCAATATCTGCCACCAAAACACTATTCCACATACCTTGTGTATGTTCTAATTTATATTTTTTGGTATCGTTCACAAATGTCGAATCTCCTTGATAGCTATATACTGTTATAGGCATATAGTCGCCTACTACAACCAAATCTAATTTTTTATCATTATTCAGATCGGCCCATTGACTATCTGTTACCATACCCAATCTTACTTTTTTGACAATGCTAAAGCTTCCTTTACCATTATTTTTTAAAATAAAACTATAGGGAGATAAACCATAGCCTCTCGGTATTGACCGATTACCAATAAATAAATCATCATATCCATCACCGTCAAAATCTCCAGAAGAAACACTACCTCCATTTGTTTTAATAAGTGGCGCTATTAAACGACTAAAATTAGCATTGCCATCATTTATATATACACGATCTTCTAAGAAAGGATCTCCTTCAGTGCTTTCATTACCTCCACTCATGACATATAAATCGAGGTCACCATCATTTTCTAAATCGAAAGCTGTCACATCAACATCTTCATAAATGACATCTTTATTAAAGTCATTATCCCTTTTATTAAAATACGTTCCATCCTTTTTTCTTAAGAAAAGTTCAGATGATTGATGTTTTGCCCCACCGATAAAAATATCTTCTAAACCATCACCATTAAAATCAGCTTTTACGAGCGCCGGTCCTTCTACCGATAATTTCTCTGGCATTAAGGGTTCGATCTCATAATCTAGAAAATTATTTTCGAGATGCATAAACGGAAAAGTACGAAGCGATTTTACTTCATCGCTAACAATAACTTCATTTTTCTTTAGTACAGAATGATCTCTAGTAAGAACATGATGTTGATTGACCGATAATTCTTTTACCATTTGAAATGTACCATCTAACCATTGTATCTTTACACTATCTACTTTTTGTGTTTTTCCGATACCAAAATGAATTTTATGAGTAGATGATGACTGAAAGCCTTTGGTAGCATTTGACTCACTATATTTTACCAAAGTATCAGCATACAAATAAAGCTTAGCACCGGTAGTGTTTTTATAAATACTATCACCTTTTAATGAGAAGGATATGAAATTATTCTTTATTGTATCTGTACTCTTATTCTCTAATAATAAAGCTGTTTGATTGATAGTGTTCACTACGACATCTAAATCTCCGTCATTATCTAAATCACTATATGCAGAACCATTAGAGTAGGATGGTTTCGAACCAGCTTTGTCGGTGAGCATTTCGAATTCTAAGTTCCCTTTATTTCGAAATATCACATTTGGAATTTTAATCGTCGGTATTTGTTTAATGATACTTTCTTCTAATTCGCTTTGTTGTGTTTGATTATATTTTGAAAAGTTGACATTGCTTAAATAATTGATATAATCAAGATCATTAGGTCTCTTATAGATTCCGTTAGTGATATAAATATCATTGAGACCATCATTATCATAATCTTGAATCAATGCTGACCAACTCCAATCTGTAGCATAGGTATTTGTCATTAAAGCGATATCAGTAAACCCTTTATTTTGCTGATTTAACTGTAATGCATTTCTAGCATACTGCTTTCTAAAGCCAAAATTCTCTTTGATTTGACTCACCTTATCTGAATCTTCACCACCAGACTTTAAAAATATCCTATGGTCAAATGGCATCATGTCTAATGAAAAGATATCCACCTGTTGATCGTTGTTGATATCCGCAATATCAACTCCCATGGTAAATCTAGAGGTATGACTCAAATAATCTGCTCCAGATTCTTTAAATGTTTTGTTTCCTTGATTTATGTATAAATAATCGTTTTCATGAAAATCATTTCCCACATAAATATCAATAAAACCATCATTATTTACGTCAGAAGTGGTTAAAGCCAATCCATAACCTAAAGCACTACTATATATACCGGAGGCGTCGGTAACATCAATAAATTTTGACTCATTTTGATCCAATCTATTTTCATAAAATTTATCACCTGAAAGTGAATCTTTAACTTTGCGTCTTTCTATACTACCATAACTTCTAGGGGTATGTATGGAGTGATTCATTAAGTACATATCCATATCGCCATCGTTATCATAATCAAAAAACGAGGCTTGTGTAGATAAACCTGAAAAATCTAACCCATAATCTTTAGAAGCTTCGGTAAACGAATTATCACCGTTATTAATATATAATAAATTGTGCGCTTTGAGTTCTTTATAATTACCCACTTTTGAAACATAGATGTCTAAAAATCCATCATTATTAATATCTTCCATAGTAACACCTGTTGACCATGTAGAATCTATTTCTATCCCCGCGTCTTTCGATATATCTTTGAACTTTAGCTCTCCTAAATTGAGGTATAATTTATCGGGTTTTTGATTGGCGGATAAATATATATCTTCAAGGCCGTCATTATTAATATCGCCAATAGCAACACCACCTCCGTTATAAAAATACAGATACTCAATAATGTTCAAACTGTCTCGATTAGCCAAATCATTTGAAAAATCAATACCACTTAGCTCTGAAGGAACTTCTTCAAAAAATATAGCTGCTCTTTCAATTTTCACTTCTTTTTTTTCAGAACATCCTGACAAGAATAAAGTCGCTACAATGACAAATTTTATTACATGTTTCATTTCTTAATATTTGAATATAGCTAACGAATCACTGTTTCTAGCAACGATAAGCTTCTTTTCATGTACAATTATATCACGAACCTCGCCTTTGATGAAAAACCCATTCCCATTTTTATGGCTCTTGAATTTCAAATTGCCTTCATTCTCCAAATAAACGCCATAAGTTGCATCGTATCTACCGACCTCTGGTTTTACACTAAATAGATTGCCTCCTAAGACAATATCTTGATCTCCATCATCATCAAAATCGTCTGTATTAATTGCATAAATAGAAGAGAACTGTGCTTCGATTGGAAGTTCTAAGATATCAAATTCCATATTTCCATTATTTATCAAAATTATCGAAGATAATATTGTTGCTTTTAATTGATTAGAAGTCTCTAAATCCTTTGGACTAAAAATAACATCCATGCTTGCATCTTTGAAGGATTCATAATCTGGAAATTTCTTCTTCAATCCTTTCATTTGGTCAATTAAATTATGACGTAGCGCATATGGATAATCTTTTCCATTAGATGCTCTAAATGCCAGTACCGGATCTATAAAACCATTTTTATCAAAATCTTTAGAAAATAATGTAATTGGTTTTTCCGGACTCGCTTTGAATCTGCTATTCAAACCATGATTTCCTACAATAAAATCAAGATCACCATCATTATCTAAATCAGCTTTGTGAATGGTATTCCACCAACCTTTTAACTCTTTTACGTCACTTTCTTCTTTTCTAATATATGATCCATCTTGATTTACAAAGATTTCAATTCCCATAAACTCTCCTACAATCATTAAATCATCATCACCATCTGCATCTAAATCATGAAATATAGCGTCTGTAATCATGCCAATACCCTTTAAATCTTTCGCCTTGTTTGCTGTCACATCTGTAAAGTTACCTTTACCATCATTCTCTAAGATAAAACCAGAACACTTAGCGCCATATTTTAAAGGAATTACCCTTTCACCTACAAATAAATCTAAATCACCATCATTATCAATATCAGAAGATATGACTGTTGAGGTACTATGAACCGAGGCTTTCGCTGGTAATTTCTGATCTGACAGTTCAAAATTACCTTGACCGTCATTGAGATAAAATCTATCTAAAAAATCTGTAGAATATTGTGAAAATTCAACGCCTCCACTACAAACATATAAGTCTAAATCGCCGTCATTATCTGCATCAAAGAATAGACTTGCCATATCTTCAGAATTTACGTTTTTGACAAAATCTTTGGTTTCATTCAAAACAAAATCATTGTCTTTTCCAAAAAATAATGTTGGTGTTGAACCTTTTGAACCACCGATGAATAAATCTTGTTTTCCATCATTATTGACATCTGCCATGGATACTTTCGGACCTTCAGTACTACACATATGATGCAATAATCGATCACGATTAAAGTCAACGAAGTTGTTTTCTTTATGTACAAACTTGACAATCTCGTGGTCCTCGTGAAATAATTGTGTTTCATTAGCCTCGTCGACGGCTTCTGGGAAAACTCCGTCACTTTCAGAAAGTGTTAGTAGTTGATTTGGTTGCACGTTGGTTAAGGAGGTTATTTTACCCGATGGCCATGTAACCTTGACAGCTACAGGATCAAGAGATTTTAAACCAAAATTGGGGCGAGGGTCAACACTAGATTGAAAACCTCTCGTTGGTTGATTTTCTATGGATTGCTTATTCGAAATAATTTCAACTCTTGACCCAATGGCTTGACTATTTGAATTTTCGCCTTTAAGAGTAAATTTCAAATATGGTGTATTAGTATTCTCTGTAGTCATGTTCTGATACACGAAAGCTTTCATATTTAGATTATTCACTACTAAATCTAAATCACCATCATTATCTAAATCACCGTATGCCGCACCATTTGAAAAACTCTCAGTTTGTAAACCCGATTCTGGATACTCTTTAAACTTTAAATCTCCTAAATTCTTATAGGCATGATTTTTTATGGCAGTGGTAGGAATGATTTCTATGAGTTTAGCATAATCAACCTCATTGTTTGCCGTTATTGATTTTAAAACTTGTTCATTCGATATGTATTGAAGATAATCTTGATTGGTCAAATCTCTATAGATCCCATTTGATATAAAAAGATCTTTTAAACCATCATTATCCATATCAAAAATTAAAGCACCCCAACTCCAATCAGAAGCTTCAACACCACTTAACCTACCAATTTCACTAAACGAATTATTTTTATTATTTAATTGAAATGTATTTCTCGTAAATTGATGGTAATAGCCATTATTAACCATTAGTTGATACTTGTTCCAATCTTCAAAAGTTGTTACTGTTTTTAAACGCCCGTAATCAGAAGGCAACATTTCAGTCACAAAAATATCATTATACCCATCATTATTTATATCAGCCATATCTGCCCCCATTGAAGCACCACTTGATGCCATAATTTGGTCTTCAAATTTTTCAGAAAAAGTGCCATTTTGATTATTGATATATAAGTAATCTCTTTCAAAAAAATCATTAGAGACATAGATGTCTTCCCAGCCATCATTATTTACATCGCCAATTGTAACTCCTAGACCGAAACCGATAACACTGCCATAAATACCTGCTTTCTCACTAATATCTATAAATTTACCATCAACATTCTCCATTAATTTATCCCCACCTAGCAAATCTCTATTGGGCCTTTCATTTCTGCGTAAATCAAAACTTCCGATGGCTTGATACGAGTTATTCAAAATATAGACATCTAAATCACCATCTTTATCAAAATCGAAAAAAGAAGCATGTGTTGAGAATCCTTTATCACCTAAGTTATATGCTGAGGCCTTTTCTGTAAATGTTAAATCACCATTATTAATAAAAAGCTCATTTTGCTTGTTCTCACCTTTTAAATCGCCAGAATTACACACATAAATATCTAAAAGTCCGTCTCCATTAATATCGACCATCGTAACACCCGTTGACCATGGTTTTTTACCGCCTACACCAGCAACCTCACTAATATCTTGAAACTTCAAATTACCTTTATTGAGATATAACTTATTTTGATTTTGGTTCGATGTAAAATAAATATCAAGTAAATTATCATTGTTTATATCGCCAACTGAAACCCCGCCTCCATTATAAAAATTACGGTATTTGTATACGTTAAAGTCATTATTATATATCAAATCATTAGAAAAATCGATACCAGTAATTGATTCATCTAATAATTCGAAAGTTTTCATGCTGAGGTTCTCTTCCTTTTGACAGGATACCATAAAGAATAGCAATAAGACTATTGTTAATTTAGTATAATTCATCTATTTGCGTTTCATCAGTTTATTTTATCGAGCATATATCTTAAATCATCAATTCTAACGTCAACTGTTCTAGTATCAGCAATTGGTTCTACTATAATACGTCGATTTCCATCTACCTTGACATGAATCTCACCCTTCATTTTCTTCGCTGGCACTATTATAAAATCATTTCCAGGAAACCAAGATTTTAGGCTATCCTTCACTATCGGTACTAACTTATCAGACTGTAAAGATTTGTTCCATAGTGACCAACCATCATAATGAAATTTCATATCCATTCCTGTCATGATTTTTTTCTTATTAAATATTCCGTAAAACAGCATTGTTATCGGGCTCTCTTTCGTGTCAGCTTCTTTCATTGGCAGTTTGTATTCAACGAACTTATTTGACGTGCTTTGATTGATTACTTTTTCATTGTTAAGCTTCCAACATTGATCAAAAAACAATTTTCTAGTTTGCCCAAATTTCATTCCGAAAATGAGCGAATCATTCACAATATTTTTAGCCATTTCGCTATCTACAAGCTTGGTATATTCAGATTTACCACAACTAACTTGCATTATTAAAAAAAATACCACCAAAGCTTTAAAGCTACTCCTTAATAGTATAGAAACCTGTTTTTTCATTATTTATCGTTGAAATTAGTATCTTTTTATTATCCTTATTTACCCATTGAAGATCTCTTATCTGCCCTTTAATATTCAAGGAAATTGGTTTCGACATTATTATGCTTGTAGTTTTTGTACCAAATAATACCCAACCCATAGACGCATCATAACGACCAAATCTTGGTTTTACCAGATATTGATTTCCTCCTAAAAACAAATCGATATAACCATCTTCATTTATATCATCAGCGGTGATAGCGTATATCGGTGAATATTGTACTTCATTGGGTAATTTTTCAGGTACAAATTTATTATTTTCATTGAAAAAAATGGTGCTATTTAACATCTTTAAATCAACAAAATAAGCTTGTTCGAGTAGTTCTTTAGAAAAAATTGTATTTATACTGGCTTTTGCATAATCTTTATAATACAAAAGCTTCTTTTTCAATGATGGTATTTGTGAAATTAACTCATCCCTATCTACAATTGGGTAATATTCATCACCTTTTTTCTTACAAATGAGCTGCTCTTTAAAACCATTATTATCAAAATCATGAATATACATCCTCATATCTGATTCAAAGAAATTATTCAATCCCATATTTCCAGCCACGATATCTAAATCGCCATCATTATCAACATCTATCATTTCCATAGCAGACCAAAGTCCACACGTGTTTTCCATTTCATAAGCATCAGTTCGATCAACCAATTGCTTATTTTCATTTATAAAAATTTTAAGAGGCATCCACTCTCCCGAAATAATAAGGTCTTGCCAACCATCACTATTAATATCAGTCCAGCTTGCATCCGTAATCATACCAATATTTTCTATAGCCTTATTCTCTATATGCCTAAAATTACCTTTGCCATTGTTTTCTAAAAGGTATCCAGAACATGGCTCGCCATAAATATTTGTTTTGTAACGCTCTCCAATAAATAAATCTACATCTCCATCATTATCATAATCGACTGGTTTAACTACCGACGAGCTTATCGTTTTCGGAAATGATAGTGCCTTTTCTGATTTTTCAAACGTTCCGTTATTATTGATGTAATATGTGTCATTTAAAGCAATAGCGTATTGAGAATATGCTCGCCCACCGTGACAAACGTATAAGTCTAGATCCCCATCATTATCTCCATCGAAAAAAATGGCATCTGTATCTTCAGAATTTATCTCATCGATAAAGGGTAGCGTCAATTTATTAAAACCTGTTGGCGTGGATATAAACAAAGCACCAGATTGATTTTTAGCACCACCAATAAAATAGTCGATACTATTGTCATTATTTATATCCGCTGTAGCGAGACAAGGGCCTTCGTTACTATACATCTGAGTTAACAAACGCTCCTTATTAAAATCAATATAATTATTTTCTTTATGCGTAAAATTAAATAAAGGAGTTATTTCATCAAGAATCGTTTTCTCTGAGACGTTAGTGATAGTGCCACGAATACTATCTGGTTTGATAGGTTGTTCAATCAGATGTGTTTTATTGGTAGGCAAATTTGACATCATTGATGTTGTTCCATCCGACCATGTTATAAAGAGCGAATCTACAGACTTGGCATCACCTACACCAAAATGAATTCCATTAGAAACACTACTTTGAAATCCTCTAGAATTATAGTTTTCGCCATAGCTCGTTTTATTACCTGCATACTTTATTGTGGCCTTTGTTGCGATTCCGTATACATTCTTATCTTTTTGCAAGAACTTCAATTTGATACTACGAAATGCTAAAGTGTCTGTATTGTTTTCATAAACAAAAGCAGGCATGTTTACATTATTGACGATTATATCTAAATCTCCGTCATTGTCAAGATCGGCGTATGCACTACCATTGCTAAAACTCGGTTGGTTTAAACCCCAATCTTTGCTCTTATTTTCAAAATTAAAATTCCCCAAATTATGAAAGGTAGCATTGGGCACTGCTTTTGATGGCATGACATCAATTAACTTTTTTATAACTTCTTTTTCGTTACTATTTATTCTATTTCTAATGGTTTCATCATTTGCTTCATAAGTAAGGTAATCTCTATCTAATAAATCTTTATAAATACCATTGCTAACATATATATCTTTATAACCATCATTATCCATATCAAATAACAGGGCACTCCAACTCCATTCGGTTGCTGATACATTTGCTTGGCGCCCTAATTCAATAAAGTTTCCATTTCCCAAATTTCTTTGAAGCGTATTTCTTGAAAACTGATTATAATACCCCTGCTTTATTGCCAACTGATGTTTATCCCAAGATTCGAAAATTGTTTTCGTTTTTTGGCGTTCCTCAGTTTCTGGCAGCATCTCGGTAACTATTAAATCGGTTTTCAGGTCATTGTCTAAATCTGCCAAATCTGCTCCCATTGACCCCATAGATATCGACTGAAAATAATCTTCCATCTGTTCTGAAAAACCTCCTTTTGTATCATTGATATAGAGGTAATCCTTTTCAAAAAAATCGTTAGATATAAAAACATCTGTCCAATTGTCATCGTTAAAATCACCCAAGGTGATTCCTAAACCAAAACCAATTTTACTAGAATAAATTCCAGCGGCTTCGGTAATATCAACAAATTTTCCGCTATCATTTCTCATGAATTTATTGCCACTTCCGGCAGTATCAGGAATCAATCGTTGATCTTTAACAAGATCAAAAGCGCCTATAGATTTTATAGAATTATTTAAAAGGTATGCATCTAAATCTCCATCTTTATCATAATCAAAGAATGCCGCGTGCACGGATAGCCCAGTAATATCTAAACCATATTCTTTTGAAGCTTCGGTGAATGTCAGATCACCATTATTTATAAAAAGTTCATTATGTCTATTCTTTCCACCAGGTTTTCCGGCCTTGCACACATATAGATCTAGCAAACCGTCACCATTTATATCTGCAAAAATGGCTCCACTTGACCAAATGTCTGGGCAAGCTACCCCAGCTTTCATTGTAATATCCTCAAATTTCCAATCGCCTTTATTTAGATATAACTTATTATCGACCATGTTACCGGTGAAGTATATGTCTTCTAGTCCGTCATTGTTGACATCTCCTATAGCTACACCTCCTCCATTATAAAAATTACGATATACATAAGGATTAAATACTTCGTTATATGTTAAGGTATTTTCAAATGAAATACCAATATCACTTCCTTTTAAAGCAAATAATGTCTCTTTCTGCTCTTCATTGCTAGAACAAGAAATTAGTAGAACGATTAGAAACGGGACAATATATTTCATGGTATACACAATACAAAAAAGGTTGTTCCTAAGAACAACCTTTTTAATATAATAAACTTAATTCAAATTAATATCCTGGATTCTGTGTTAAAGTACCACCTGATGCGTTAATTTGGTCTTGCGGTATTGGAAATAGAGTTCTGAATGAATCAGAATTTGATTTTTCCCACCAAGTACTACCAAACTCACCGAAACGAATCAGATCCGTTCTACGAGAAGATTCCATAAACATTTCTCTACCTCTTTCGGCTAAGAAACTATCTGCTGTAATTGATGGTAATGGACCCAAACCAGCTCTATCTCTTAAAGCCGTAACATCTGGCTCAGCTAAGCTCCAGTCACCGGCATTTCTTGCTTTCGCTTCAGCACGTATTAAATGTACTTGACCTAATCTAAAAATTGGGTAGTCATTATTCATTTCTGGTCTACCAAATAATTGAAAACTAAATTTCTGACCACGCACACCACTTTCTCTTACAGAATTTGGTTCTAACTCAGCTATTTCAGGTGTATAGTCTAATTGAAGATCATCATCATCAGCAGCAAAATCAAGTAAAGCACTACCACCAAAATCTAACTGTGGACCCTCTAAGAAGTTTGCTACTTTTCTAGCATCAGCAGCATCGTAGCTATTATAGAACGCTTCTACAACTTGGTATCCATTCCAAGGTTGCTCATCTAAAGCATATGTTAACTGCGTACTGTAATGAAAATGCATTTGAGAAAAATTCATCCCTGTAGCAGTAACAGCATCGTAACGTATAGACCAAATCATTTCAGGATTGAACTGATTGTTTGGTGCAAAGACCGCAGCATAACCTTCTAACCTGTCTGGATCAGAATCAACAGCTGGTCTTTTAGCAAGATTTATTACATCACATCCATCAGCACATAATTGGTATGGGCCATTGTCTATAATAAACGTAGCAGCCCAATCAGCTTCTTGATAATGTGCTACACCTGTATACACTTCTGCATTTAGGTACAATTTGGCTAATAAACCGAGTGCCCCAAATTGGTTCACTAAGTATGGCTCAGGAGCCACACCTAAGTCACTACCAGATAAATCCATGTTCGCGGTAACAGCCGCAATTCCTAAGATATCTAGCAATTCACTTTCAACGAAGTCAAAGGCTTGAGCAGCCGTTCCTTGTGGAGCATCGCCACCTGAGGCTGTAATTATTTTTATTCTTCCAAAGTTATCTAAAAGTCTCCAGTAAAAGAAAGCTCTAATAGCTTTCGCCTGCGCTACTTCAGATGGAGATAAAGCATTTGAAAGTGCTAAATTCGCTTCACCGATGCCTCCATAAGCATCATTCCAAATATTATTGAAAGTACCATTTGACGAATCAAAGGTATGTCTGTGCATACGTAACCATATACCACCATCAAACCAGTCACCACCCTTTTGACCAAGTGTCATTTCATCTGATGAAACTTCTTGTGCAGAATAATAACTACCGTGACCAGCAGATCCATTTCTAAGTCTGTTATAAGCAGGTGCTAAAGCGCCCGATGGGAGAATTCCACCGTCCGTAGCTCCGTCTATTACATTTACACCATCATCTGAAAACTCAGTAGTTAACTCATCTTCTAAGACTTCATCTAAATTCGTACACGAATATGCCATAAATAGCATACTGAATAAGAATGTTAATTTTATTAAACGATTCATTTCTATTCTGTTTTTAATTAAAAGTTAATATTTAATCCTAAAGTAATTGTTCTAGCCTGAAAATAATTATAACGTCTATCTACACCAGGCGCCAACACATCAGCACCTCCTAAGGTACCTCCATTATCTACAGCACCAAAATCTTGTAAGGATGGTTCTGGATCTGACCCAGTATATCCTGTAATTGTAAATAAATTTTGACCTGTCAATGACAATCTAACATTATTGATATAGTCATTTTTGACATCAATATTATAACCTACAGACAAGTTATCTAGTCTAAAGAAATCTGCTTTCTCTACATAATAAGAACTAAACTGAGCTGTTTTGATATCATCTCTTGCCAAGCTAGTATTTACAAAGTTATAAGATGACTGAGAACCAATTCTTGGTTCAT
>RCND010000379.1_pt1 | contig 25039 bp, 23 predicted proteins | sample 2041351 | NCBI WGS metagenome assembly RCND01 (sample SAMN09708230, study PRJNA481090) | Marine sediment metagenome, whole genome shotgun sequencing project. | biome: marine sediment; feature: ocean; material: sediment; isolation source: Sewage treatment plant 12B marine sediment (STP12B) ... | reverse complement strand
AACGACATCGAATCCATCGAAATATTGAAGGATGCATCCGCAACGGCTATTTACGGTTCAAGAGGAGCCAACGGAGTAATAATGGTAACCACCAAAAAGGGTAGTAATCAAGCGATGAGAGTAAGCTATAATTTCTATGGAGGGGTCCAGACAGTGGCAAAGACCATGGATATTTTATCTACTGATCAATATATTGGTTTAATAAACGATTTATCTGTTGCCCAGGGAAACCCACCTGTTTTTACAGGCTCTGACATAAGCGGAATTGGAGCGGGTACAGATTGGCAAGAACAGATATATACTACATCTGCTCCCATTATGGATCACAATTTGTCCGTAAGTGGCGGAAATGAAAGTACATCAGTATTTGCTTCACTTAATTATTTTAATCAGGATGGGGTTGTTAAGAATTCAGGTCTTCAAAAGTATATTGGGAGGGTCAATGTTGAATCTCAAATTGGCAAACGTATGAATCTTAGCCTGAACATTAATACAAGCTTGGTGGACGATAGAAACGGCATTGACGGTGTCAATACGAATGAAAATGCAGGTCCTATTTATGCTTCGTTATTATACGATCCAACAGAACCTATTTACAATGCTGATGGGTCCTTCAATCAATCATCAAACCTCACGGTTAACAATCCAGTTAGTCTAATCGAGGGGGTATCCAGCAAGAATAGAACAAATCGAACCTTTGCTAACCTTTTGGTTTCCTATGAATTCATAGAGGGCTTGACCGGTAGATTAAATCTGGGGACCGATTTTCAAAACTCCAGAAGAGACATTTATAATTCTCGAGTGACTTTTAGGGGTGGACCTGAAGGTGGAATTGCCAATATAAGTACCCTGGAGCGGTCCAATTACCTTGTTGAATACACGATGGATTATCATAAAAGCTTCAATGAAAACAATGAATTGACGGTTTTAGGTGGAGTGACATATCAAACTTTTACCAACAAACTTTTTGCCGCCAATATCAGTGGCTTTCCTACAGATGAATTAGGGACAGGTAACCTTGGATTGGGGGATACCAATACCGATGACCTTTCCAGCTATCATCAGGAAAACACCCTCCTCTCATATTTGGGAAGAATAAACTACATTCTGTACAATAAGTTCCTGTTGACAGGATCACTTAGAGCTGATGGTTCATCCCGTTTCGGGGAGAACAACAAGTATGGGTATTTTCCCTCTTTCGCATTTGGATGGAAATTATCAGAAGAGAATTTTATCCCCGAATTATTTGAAGAACTGAAACTAAGGGCTAGTTGGGGTCAAACCGGAAACCAGGAAATAGGCAATTATGCATCCCAACTCACATTTGGTTCGGGCCCTGATGTGGTTTTTAACAATATGGTTCTGGGAAGTACAATTCCAAACAGAATTGCAAATCCCGATTTGAAATGGGAAACCACTGAGCAATTCAATGTGGGTATTGATGCTAGATTTCTTAGTGGAAGAATAAGTACTACACTGGACTTCTTCTCAAAGAATACCAAGGATTTGCTTTTTAATATGCCTTTGCCTCTGTCATCTGGATATAACTCAATTTTAATGAATGTTGGCGAAGTGGAAAATAAGGGAATTGAATTTTTAATCAACTCCACCAATATTTCATCAGAAAATTTCCATTGGAATATGTCCATCAATTTTTCAGCTATAAAGAATAAAGTATTGGACCTGGGACGGATTGAGCAAATTGTTACCGGCAATATTCAAGCCGTTGGTAACACAGCTATCATTCAGGAAGGCGCTCCTTTGGCATCCTATTATGGATATGAGGTAACCGGGATTTTTCAGGAAGGTGATGACATTGCTAATTCACCTCAGCCCTCTTCTCTGCCGGGGTATCCCATTTTTGCCGACATTAACGGAGACGGGGCAATTACACCTGATGATCAGAAAATTATTGGAGATCCATTTCCTGATTTTACTTATGGAATCCAAAACTCATTTACCTATAAGGGTTGGCAGTTGGATATATTTTTCTATGGCCAGCAGGGTGCTGATCTTCTTAATATCAATGTAATTGAAAGCCTTTATCCAGCGAACTTTAGAAGGAACCGATTAGCTGATCAATCTTTAGATCGATGGACCCCGCAAAACACGGATGCGAAGTGGCCCTCTGGGGTTGATCCTAATGCCTATGGAGCCAGCAAAGTTAACTCCTTAGTGCTTCAGGATGCATCTTTCTTCAGGTTAAAAAATGTCCAATTAAGCTATGATGTGCCTATGGGAAACGTGAGTTTTATCAGTTCATTGAAGGTGTATTTCACAGCTCAGAATGTGTTCACTATTACGAATTATGTAGGATTTGACCCTGAAGCGAATTCATTTGGAAGCAGCAATGTCAGAGTAGATTATAGCAGCTATCCTATGGCAAGGACATTTCTTCTGGGCTTAAATGCAAGATTCTAATTTATAAATACTTAACATTCATAAAATGAAATCATATACACTAAAATTCATATTGGGGCTATCCATTATTGGCCTTACGGCTTGTGAGGACGTCCTGGAAGAGAATATCTATTCCGAATTAGCACCATCCACTTTGTTTACCACAGAAGATGGAATTACATCTGTTCTGAATGCTTCATACGCTTATGCGCATCGATCTGGTCTTGTACAAACCTGGGCACCGCACTATTTGGGTGGGATGCCCGCAGGTGAGACTTGGGGTGCTGGCGGATCCATTGAATCATTATGGGTAGCCTTAGTGAATTACACTTGGGACAGTAACCACGGCCAAATAGTGCCTATGTGGACCGTATCCTATAATTCAATACGGGATGCTAATATTGTTTTAGACAACATAGATAATGATGCATTTAGCAGTGATTTTAAGCAGTTAACTGTTGCTGAAATAAACTTTTTAAGAGGTTGGGCTTATTCTGAACTATACAGTCTTTTTGGTCCTGTTCCTTTATTTGTTTCATCTTCTGATGATCCTCTGCAGCCAAGAGCATCGGAAGCTGAAATAAGGGATTTTATAGAGCAGGAGTTAACTGCGGCTATTGCCGGTTTGCCAGTGGAGCCTCAGGCATATGGAAGGGCTTCAAAGGGAGCTGCCATGGGGGTTTTGAGTAAGTATTATTTGAACACAAAACAATGGCAAGAAGCTGCAGACCTTACTGAAGACATTATACAATTAAATAAATATGGTTTAGTTCCCGCTTACATAGATGTGTTCGCTATAGCCAATGAAGGCAATGAGGAAATGCTTTGGGCTCTTACGAAAGATCCTACATCAGGATCAGCTAGACAGTCGATGAATGCCTTAGTTTTTCCACCGGATTTCCCACGCCCTTATCCCAATAATAGTGTATGGGCAGCCAGAACCTATCTCTTCGATGCCTTTGTAAACTCCTATGAGGCTTCTGATACAAGACAAGGAATCATTATTACAGACTATATAAGCACCTCATCCGGTCTGCTGGTTCAGGGTTTGGGTAACGATCAGTCTTTTCCGTATAAGTATGAATTTGATCCAAACTCGGTCGGATTCGGATCGGGCAATGATATACCCATCGTTCGTTATGCCGATATTCTATTATCCAGGGCGGAGGCATTAAACGAGATTTCAGGCCCCACACAGGAGATCATTGATCTCATTAATGAGGTACGTCTTAGGGCAATGGCCTCTGCTCTATCCTTAGGCGGATTTACACAGGAATCGCTTAGAGATGCTATTCTGCAGGAGCGGGCATGGGAATTTTTCTTTGAAGGCAAACGAAGAGAGGATCTTCTAAGGCATGGAACCTTAATCTCTGATGCTGTTTCAAGAGGGAAAAATGCTCAGGCACATCATGTCTTATATCCCATTCCACAAGTCGAACTTGATGCCAATCCAGACATGCAGCAAAATCCGGGTTATTAAAAGCAATAAGAAAGTCTAATATAAACAGTTAAGATATGCATGAATCACCTGGAGTACCTGTCTTTAACAAGGTCTCCAGGTGATTTACCATAAAAATCTATTTGAAATTATAAACCAGACCTGAGTCATGAAAAAGATAGCGTTTACAGCAATTGCCATTTATTTTGCATCAGCAGCATTAATTTATGCTTCCGATCCAGAGCAAAATCAAGTTCCCCCAAATTTCATCATCATCTTTACTGATGATCAGGGCTACGGTGATTTAGGAGTGTATGGACACCCCACCATTAAAACGCCTAACCTGGACAGGATGGCATTTGAGGGCCAGAAGTGGACAAGTTTTTATGTGGCCGCCAATGTGTGCACTCCTTCGAGAGCAGGCTTGTTAACCGGAAGGCTTCCAATAAGATCTGGCATGAGCAGTGACAAACGAAGAGTCTTGTTCCCCGATTCTAAGGGTGGTTTACCTGAGAGTGAAATAACCATTGCCAGAATGCTCAAGACTGCTGGGTATTCCACAGCAGCTATTGGTAAATGGCACCTGGGGCACTTGCCACAGTTTTTACCAACCAGTCATGGTTTTGATTCCTATTATGGCATACCTTACTCCAATGATATGGACGCAACGAAACCGATACGCTCATATGATGATTATTTAGCCATATTTGATGATCCTAAGGTTGAAACCTTTAATGTGCCCTTGATGAGGGATACTTCCATCATTGAAAGACCCGCTCAACAAACTACCATCACCAAGAGGTACACTCATGAAGCTATAAAATACATTACCGAAAATAAGGAGCACCCATTCTTCCTGTATGTAGCACATTCCTTTCCACATGTTCCACTTTTTGCATCCGAGGAATTTAAGGGCACGAGTGCACGCGGACTGTACGGTGATGTTATTGAAGAAATTGACTGGAGTGTTGGGGAGATCCTCAAGACGCTAAAGGATGAAGGTCTGGATAAAAACACACTTGTGGTGTTCACTTCAGACAATGGGCCCTGGTTGATTTTTGGCAACAAGGGGGGAAGTGCGGGCTTGCTCTACGGAGGCAAAGGCACCAGCTACGAAGGTGGTGTACGGGAGCCAGGGATTTTCTGGTGGCCAGAGACCATTCAGCCTGCGGTTATTTCAAAAATGGGAAGTACACTCGATATTCTGCCAACCTTTGCCAGTCTCTCCCATGCTGAGCTTCCCGACGACCGGATTTATGACGGCTATGATTTATCACCGGTTCTGTTGGGTAAGGATGCCAACCCTAGAGATGAAATGTTCTACTATCATTCACAAAAGCTATTTGCAGCCAGAAAGGGGAAATTTAAGTTGCATTACTTATCAAACAATCCCATGGGATATCCGGAGAAAATTGAGAAACTGGAAACCTATAAGCTGTACAATCTGGAAGAAGATCCCTCAGAGAAACATGACATCATTGATCAACATCCCGAAATTGTAAAAGAAATTGAAGAGATGGTCGCAATTCATCTTCAGTCAATTGTGCCGGTTGAGAATCAATTGGAAAAATAACTAAAATGCGTACTTGTAATGAAAAAATCAATAGTATTGCTGGGCTTGATGCTTATGCTCTTTTCCCTGGCATCTGCACAATCCAAGAAAATGAATGTCCTTTTCATCATTGCCGATGATCTGAACTGCAACATCGGGGCCTATGATCACTACCTGGTCAAGACCCCCAATATCGACCAATTTGCCAAAGATGGACTCCTGTTTAATAATGCCTATTGCAATTTCCCCTTATGTGCACCCTCCCGTGCCAGTTTCATGACTGGCCTCTATCCTGATCAAACCCATCTTAAAGACCTGAATACACTTGTAAGAGAACGTGTACCGGATGTGACCACCATGTCCCAAAATTTCATGGACAACGGTTTTGCTGCAGCTCGGGTAGGCAAGCTTTACCATTATGGAAATCCTAAAGAGATCGGAACAGCCGGACATGATGATCCCCCTTCATGGAATATCACAGTAAATCCCCGTGGAAGGGACAAAGATGAAGAAGACAAGATCTTCAGTTTAACCCCAGGAATGTTTGGTGCTTCACTGAGCTGGTTGGCAGCTGATGGTGAGGATGAAGAACAAACCGATGGAATTGTAGCAACTGAAGCCATCAAATTGCTGGAGAAATTCGCTGAAGAGTCTACTCCATTCTTTTTAGGTGTTGGTTTCTACAAACCCCATACCCCTTTTGTGGCTCCTAAGAAGTATTTTGACATGTATTCCAAGGAGGACATCATTATTCCCTATACTCCAGAGGGGTATCTGGAAACTTTACCAGTCCCTGCCCGAGAATTGCTTGCCCGTTGGAAAGTCCAGAACAACTTATCTGACGAACTCGCTCTTTCCTCAATTCAGGCGTATTATGCTTGCATTTCTTTCCTGGATGCACAGGTGGGACGTGTATTAGACGCCTTGGACGAATTGGGATTAGGGGATAATACAATCGTGGTCTTTACGTCCGATCACGGGTACCACATGGGGGAACATGGGTATTACCAAAAACTTACTTTGTTCGAGGACTCTGATCGTATGCCCCTGATCATTTCCTACCCTGGCCAAAGGACCAAGGGCCAGGTGACTAATTCCCTGGTAGAAATGATCGATTTTTACCCCACCCTCTCTGAACTTGCAGGGCTCTCGTACCCCGAATATGTTGCCGGCAAAAGCCTGGTGCCCATTCTGGAAAACGCAAGTGCAAAGATCAGGGAAAGTGCCTTTTCACAGGTGGACAACGACTATATGAGCAAGTGGATGAATAGCTATCATGGTTACACTATACGAACTGACCTTTACCGCTATACCCGTTGGGAAGAAGGCGGAGAAGGCATGACCGAGTTCTACATGCGAACGACAGACCCCGCAGAAATGCATAATCTGGCCGATAATCAGCAGTACCGGGATATTATTCAAAAGTTGGATGGACTTCTGCAAGAAAGAATAGATGAAGCATCAAAAAAACCAAAAGGCGTCACGGTAATTGCACCGGACGAAAAATAATAATGTCATGAGTATCAAATTTACAAATGCACCTTACTACCTAAATAAAAAGACCTCAATCCCGATCTCCCTGGCTTTGCTGATGTTCCTATGTATTATGTCAGTAACGACTTTTGCACAGTCCGCTCAAACAGGGGCCAGTCAACCGAACATAGTCTATATCCTTCTGGATGATGTGGGGTTTGCAGATCTGGGGCCCTATGGTTCAGAAATAAGCACACCCAGCATCGACAAGCTGGCTAATGAAGGTCTCCGCTACAATAGCTTCGAGACCCGGGCAATTTGCTCTCCCACCAGGGCAGCTCTTTTGACCGGACGAAACAATCAGTCTGTGGGAATGATGGATCTTGCCAGAGCTAATCCAGGCGGCCCTGCCCATACCCAGGGCTACATCAACCCTGCTGCAGGTACGATTGCACAGATTCTACAGGCAAATGGTTACCGTACCAGCGTTGTGGGAAAATGGCACCTGACTCCAAATACTGAGCAGGAGGACTCTTTCACCAGCAGGGAAAACTGGCCCTCCGGCAAGGGCTTTCAGAACTTCTACGGATGGCTGTCAGGATGGACCGACCAGTACAATCCTTCTGGAACGGGGCGAGAGATGATCGAAGGAGAGCACCCGGCAAAGGAGGCGAATCCAGGAGGGGAACACGTCTCTGAGGCAATTGTGGACCGGGCTATTGATTACCTCAGGGAAGGCTTTGAAAATGCGCCTGAGCAGCCTGAGTTTCTCTATTTGGCCTTTGGAGCTGCGCATGCCCCTATACAAGTTCCCGAAAGCTACATTGATAAGTATACCGGTGTCTATGAGAAAGGCTGGGACAAGCTCCGTGAAGAGCGCTTTGTGCGACAAAAACAGCTTGGTATCATCCCGATGAATGCTGTGCTGACTGAAGGCCATGAAGATGATCCCACATGGAAAGACCTGACTCCGGTGGAACAAACTGTATATGCCCGATTCATGGCGACCTATGCTGGCTTCATTGAGCATACCGATGAACAGATTGGGCGCTTCGTCGAGTTCCTTAAAGAAGCAGGGCAGTATGACAATACGCTGATCTTTCTAATGTCGGACAATGGTGCTGCACCCGAGGCCGGAGTGGATGGAAATTTCACTCATCCCTATGGCCGTGACATAAGTGTTGAGGAAATGCTCTACCGTCTGGAAGATCTTGGAACGGAACGATCCTCAGCACTATACCAGCGACCCTGGGCAAGGGTAGGTGGCACTCCCTTTAAAAAGTACAAACTCTCACCCTTCGGAGGAGGTGTCCGTGATCCGCTGATCATTACCTGGCCGGATGGAATTAGTGACAAGGGAGGAATCCGTACTCAGTTCGTCGAAGTAATGGATATCACCCCTACCGTGCTCGACATCCTGGATATTGAAGTTCCGGATGAGATAAGCGGAGTTGAACAGATGGAGCTACATGGAGCCAGTATCCTCCAGACCTTCAAAGACCCGGAGGCTCCCGATCCCCGAAGCACACAGTTTTTCTGCATGCGAGGCAATCGTGCCATCTACCATGAGGGATGGAAGGCTGTGGCCATTCATAAGAGAGGAACGGATTTCGCTTTGGACCCATGGGAGCTTTATCACACAGAGCAGGATTTTTCAGAAGCCATTGAGGTCTCGGAAAAGTACCCGGAGAAACTTAAGCAGTTAAAAGAGCTCTGGTGGTCAGAAGCTGAAAAATTCGGATCTCTACCGCTCAAATAATGGCCTAATATACGCCGGTATTCCTGTAATCCCCATACCTGCCCCTTGTGATCCGCTTTAACGGGATCTGCATGCCATCGGTATTTTCCAGCCAGTCGTAGATTTCATTGGAGAGCTCGGAAACTACCTGTTTATGTTCCGGACTGTCAATGAGATTATTCATCTCTTCCGGATCGTTTTCCATATCGTAAAGCTCATTTCTGTCCCACACACCAAAATATCTCATCAATTTGTATTTCTCGGTACGGATACCATGAACGGTTGGAGTCTGAGGGTAGTGATGCTCCCAATAATACTCATAAAAAACCCTGTCTCTCCATTCAGGCTCCTCCCCCTTCAATAGAGGTATGAGGGATAATCCTTGCATATGATCAGGCTTCGGGATACCAAACGACTCCAGTACGGTCGGTGCAATATCAATATTCTGTACAAGGTGTTCTTCAAGCTGATCTCCTTTGAATTGTTCAGGACAATGAATCAGAAGTGGCACTTTAGCCGATTCTTCATAGAAATGGCGTTTATCAATTAATCCATGCTCACCAAAAGAGAATCCGTTGTCTCCCATGTAGATCACCATGGTAGATTCCAGCAGTCCATTTGCTTCGAGGTAATCCATTATGGAAGCAATGCTTTCATCCACGGCCATTAATGCTTCACAGTAGCGCCTTACCAGAGCTTCGAGGTTGGAGTTATTCTGATGATACATATAATCTACTCCGTGCCAGCTAAAGCGCTGCTCTTTCACCCAGTCTGGCAGATTGCCCTCTCCATAATCATAATCAGGATTATGCAGGTTATCCTGTTTAAGTAACCCGACTTTGTCTTCAGTAGTCATTCCATAGGATGCAGGTGGCGTATAGATTTCATTCTCATACATCCCTTCATGGCGACGGGCTGGATTAAATCCGGCATGCACTGCCTTATGTGAGAGATACAGGAAAAAAGGTTTTTTTCCTTTCTGCTCTTCCATCCAACCAATGGCGTGGTCGGTAAGCAGATCAGTAATGTATATTGAATCTGCATATTGAATTCTCTCCCCATTGATATTCAGTCTGGGTCTATAATAGGTACCCTGACCCCTGAAGCTCTCCCAGTGATCAAAACCCGGCCTGGGCTGGTCATCCTGGTTGCCCATGTGCCATTTGCCAAAAAAGGCGGTTTTATAACCAGCCTCTTGAATATACTGAGGGAAATATGTGAGCCCCTCAGGTACTGGAGCCGAATTGTCTACCACTGTGTGAGAATGCGAATAGAGTCCGGTTAAGATGGATGCTCTACTGGGTGAACAAAGGGAAGTTGTTACATAAGTATTTCTGCAAAAGACGCCCTCCCTGGCAAGACGGTCCATCGCCGGAGTCTTTAACCAGGGAATTTTTCCTGTGAATCCCATAAAATCCCAGCGATGATCATCGCTGAGAATAAATATCACATTCCGGACTTTTCCTTCTTCAGCATTCTGTGAAAAGGAGTTCATCATCAAAGCCATTAAGGCAATTGAAACAAATAAGGCTCTCTTCATTAGATATCAATTTAGGCAATATGTAGTTTAATCCTCCCTGACTGGGTTTACTAAAAATAGTTAGCGCTCCTGCTCTGCGCGTCTATTCGCTTAAATTATGCATATTTGGAGTGCTTTCCAACTGTTCTCAATCGGTATTTTCCCTGTCTTGCTGCAAAAAGCCGAAGATTTTTCTAAAGTTTTTGAACGATTAAGCCGTCCGGATGGGGCTTGATAGAGTTTCACTAGAACTATTTTTCAAGGCTTTCAGTGGGATTCCATAGTCCACTCTACCGTTGAATTTGTGAATTATGGCCGATAGACGGAAGTAGGCCATTGGATACACAATAGATCACACTTTCGATTTCATCGCTCAGGTTCAGGTTGTTCAACACGGTGTCATCGGGGACCTTGAGGATGACCGGGGCAAAATTAATAATTCCTTTAATGCCGCATTTCACAAGCTGATCGCAGACCAACTGAGCTGCAATGTCTGGTACTGCAATAATTGCCGTCCTCACCGAAAACCTGTTGATGATCTCCTCCATGCGGTCCACGTTATAAACCGGGACTTCCGAACGAGGGCGCTGTTTGGAAGGATCAATATCAAAAGTTGCCACAATGTTGATCTGTCGCTGGATAAACCCTCGATAATTTGCCAGTGAGGATCCAATATTACCCCTGCCCACTAAAATAATGTTCTGATGCCCGTTCTGGTAAAAGATTTTTTCCAATTCGGTGATCAGTTCATCCACTTGGTACCCCCCCCTTTGATAGCCTTTGATCTTGTACTCGGAAAAATCTTTCCTTACCTGTTCTGCTGTGATGCCAGTCTCTTTCCCCAGGGTGTATGAATATACTCTTTTGACACCCATGGTCTGCAGCCGGATCAGGCTTCCCCTGTATAAAAGAATTCTTCTCAAGCTTTTTTTCAACGGACATTTTGTGTTTTTTTTCACATTATAATTTTTTATGAAGACTCCCCAGTCAGTGATCTATATACAAATATAGACTGCAATCATATCTTATATGTCAGTAACACAATGTTTTAAAATATAAACGGTATGTTCTGCAACACAAGCCGTAGGTTTAGCACTTGACTTATATTGGGTCCTGATGTACTTTTGATGTTATAATTTTCACATAAAATGAATACAATCTCCCTTGAGAAACAGGAGTGGAATGGAAAATTATCACAGCTCTTAGCAACTTTTGACATTTATGCACCAGTAGAAAACGATTTCAGCTGCGATTATACTCTGCTGGATGCCGAGCTGATCCCTGAAGTCGTTTACAACAAGCCCAAACCGGTTACCCCACTGAAACAATTCTTCCTGCCTGTCAAGGAGAATGTTACATTAAGTGGACCGGCTTCCAGGCCGGTGGTAATCATCGGTCCTCCCAATTGTGATATAATGGCCCTATCGTTCCTCGACGAAATATACCTGGACCTGGAATACACCGACCCGGCCTATGCGGAAAGGCGCAATAAGACCACGCTGGTTTCCATGGATTGCCTCAGTATCCAGGAGCATTGTCATTGTACAAGCTATGGGATCCAGCCAGTTGGGGACAATCATTCTGATCTTTCGATAGCCCTCATAGGCGACACGGTTATCCTGACCGTTTTTGGGCCCAAAGGGCAATCTTTCATCGAATCGATGGGTATCCTGGTTCCCCTGGAACCGGATCCATCTCATTTGCTCTCTCTGGAGACCAGCCGTGGGGAGGTGCTTGAACAGTTAAATACCCAGAATCATGGGCTGCCCGATTACCTGGAGACAGGCAAACTTGTTTCCGGGACAGAAAAAGAAATATGGAGGAACTATTCCTCCACCTGTGTTTCATGCGGGGCCTGCAGTGCCATCTGTCCCACTTGTTCCTGCTTCCTCTTGATCGACCGGCCTGGATTTGAAAAGATTAGGCAGCTGGATACCTGCCAGCATCACGGTTTTGAGCGGGTGGCAGGAGGTGAGGATGCGCTAAATGCCCTGTCTGATCGATTCATGAACAGGTACATGTGCAAATATGTCTGGAAGCCTCAAAAATATAAGCTGAAGGCCTGCACCGGTTGTGGAAGGTGCATAGAGTCCTGTATTGGCGGGATCAATAAGAATGAACTATTCATGGAGTTGTCAAATTAAACAGCCATGGGAACAAATGGAAATCTATACAAACCCCTGAAGTGTAAGCTGACCAGGGTGATCGATGAATCGCCCCTGATCAAAACATTTGTCTTGGTGCCCGAAGAGGAATTTTCCTTTGCCACCGGACAGTTCATTGAAGTCACAGTGGATGGCCTTGGAGAAGCTCCCTTTACTCCCTCCTCCTCGCCCCTTCAAAAAGACCAGCTTGAGGTCACCGTCATGAAAACCGGTTACGTGACCGACCACATGCATGCCATGAAACCGGGCGACGTCATGGGGATCAGGGGGCCTTTCGGGCGTGGTTACCCTGTTGAAAGATTCTATAATAAAGAGGTGCTCATTCTGGGTGGGGGTTGTGGCTTTGCCCCGATCCGCTCTTTGCTCTATAGCCTGATTGCCATCTCTGATAAACTCAGGAAAGTGACCCTCTGCTATGGGTCAAAAACTCCTGAAGATTGCATCTATAAACCCTACATCCAAGAATTGCGCGACACCCCAAAATTTGAAGTGCTCCGTAGTGTGGACCAGGCTAAGGGGAACTGGACCGAGCGGGTGGGAGTGGTCACCGTGTTGCTGGACGATGTAAACATGGACATCAAAAATTCAGTAGCTGTGGTCTGCGGGCCTCCCATCATGATGAAATTCGGAACCATGAAGCTTCTGGAAATGGGCTACCCTGAACATGATATTTTCCTCTCCATGGAGAAGAATATGTCTTGCGGACTTGGTAAATGCGGCCACTGTATGATGGGCCATTACCTAGTGTGTAAAGACGGTCCGGTATTCACCTACGATGAAATCAAAGATCAACCCCATATCTGGAACTAACATGGCGCAAAAGATCCTAATCGATCTGGAGAAATTCAGGGCACAGCCGGGACGGAGTTGTGATTTATCACCCCCGGAAGGGCTATGGAGTCCTTCGGTGGACAGCACTGGATTAAAGAGCATTCGTGAGCTGGCTGTTTTCCAATTTACCTGCAGAAAGTGCTCCGATGCACCCTGCATTGGGGTCTGTCCTGCCGATGCGCTGGAGAAAGATGAACAGGGCATCATTTCCCGTTCCACCAACCTCTGTATTTCCTGCAAATCTTGCGTGGTCATTTGCCCCTTTGGCACCCTGATGACTGATTTCTTTGAATATCACCGCAACAAGGAAAACTACTATGATCTGTCGGATGAGAAAGAACTGGATCTCTGGATCAGCAGTTCTCCCGAGGGGGCAGTCACCCGGGTGGACATGGAAGAGGATCCGGAACAGCATATCTATCAGCTGAACGAACATATCCTGGTGCGGGAGCGCATGTGGAAAACAGATTAAATGTAAACACACTACTATGGGAACAACCCTTTTCTATTTCCTAGTATACCCAGGTTTCCTGTTTGTGGCTGTGATTGGAGCACTGCTCTCCTGGTTCGACCGGAAGATCACAGCCAGGGTACAGTTTCGCAAAGGGCCTCCCCTCTTGCAACCCTTTTACGATTTTTTCAAACTCCTGCTTGTGAAGGAAACCATCCTGCCTGCAAGGGGAGCTAAAGGCTTGTTCCTAGCCTCCCCAGTCTTTGCTGTATTTGGCGCCACCATGGCAGGGGTGTTTATTCTTTTGCCCCTGCTAAACATCAGCACAGGATTTGAGGGCGATCTGATTGTCATATTCTATCTGCTCACCATTCCATCGCTTACTTATGTGATCGGGGCCCTCTCGTCGGGAAATCCCCTGGCTGCAGTGGGCGGATCCCGGGAGATGAAACTGATTCTGAGCTACGAGCTTACTTTCCTCCTGGTATTGGCAGGAATCATCATTAAAGCCGACCAGAGCATCAATCTCTACGAGATCATCCAGGTACAGCAACACAGCACCCCTTTCATCGGAAGCATTTCGGGGGTCTTGCTCTTTGTGGTGGCCATTTTCTGCCTGCAGGCAAAACTGGCATTGGTACCCTTCGATATGCCCGAAGCTGAAACAGAGATTTCCGACGGCATATTTATAGAATACTCCGGGACTCCCTATGCCATGATCAAACTTTCAAAATACATCATGCTCTTCATCCTCCCGGCATTTGTCATGGCCCTTCTGATGAATGGAACCAGGCTGGAAGGAATTGGAATCCTCTGGGCAGTACTCAAACTTGTAGCCGTGGTGCTGCTCCTGACCCTCATACGAAACACCAATCCAAGGATAAAGATCAAGCAGGCCATTCGCTTCTTCTTTGTCTGGATGAATCTGTTGGCTGTTATTGCTATTGTGCTGGCAATCTTTGGTTTATAAATTTACAGACTGTGGGATTTAAAAGTTATTGTTTTAAGAAATCACTGTGGTTGTTTCATTTTGGAGGAGCATCCTGCAACAACTGTGATATTGAGATCCTGGACTGCCTGACACCCAGGTATGATGTGGAGCGCTTTGGCATGCTGCTGGTGGGCAGCATCAGGCATGCAGACGTTCTGCTGGTCAATGGGTCCATCAACAAGAAAGACAAACCCCGTCTACTGGAAATATATGAACAGGCCCCCAAGCCGGTACTTGTGGTTGCCATTGGCGCCTGTGGTTGTACCGGAGGAATTTTTGCCGAGGGAGACACCTTTGCCGGTCCGGTAGACAAAATCATTCCGGTGGATGCCTACATTCCTGGTTGTCCCCCCAAACCAGAAGCCATCCTTGCCGGAATTGTCAAACTAATTGGAAAAAACTAGCAGATAATGGTCCTCGAAGAACTGAAGAAGAAATTTTCAAAAGAGATCCTTGGCTCAGAGACCAGGAATGAGCGGCGGGTCACTCTCTTCATCGATCCTGCTGCACTGGTTCCCATGTCCGGACACCTTTTCAAAGAACTTGGCTTCAGGTTCATCATCGCTTCGGCTCTCCACACCAGGAGAGGATTTGAGATTTACTACCATTTCAGTTATGACAGCACAGGGCTGATCCTGAACCTGCACGTAACACTGGACCAGGTCAAGCCGGAGATCGAATCTCTCTCAAACATGTTTGAAGCCACCAACTGGATTGAAAGAGAGATGCACGAACTATTTGGGATAAACTTTTTGAATCATCCCAATCTCGAACAGTTGCTTTCAGAAGGAAACTGGGCGCTTGGCGAGTATCCCTACCGGAAGACATTCAAATCAAACGGGGAGGCACAAACATGAGTAAACAGACATTGATACCGATTGGGCCTTACCACCCTTTGCAAGAAGAACCAGAACTGTTCAAGCTTTACTGCGACGGCGAAATTGTCAAAGATATAAAGTGGGAGACGGGGTATAACCACCGCGGCATCGAGAAGCTGGCCGAACAGAAGAGTTACGACGAGGTCTTTTTTCTGGTGGAAAGGATATGCGGAATCTGCTCCACTTCTCACCCCTTTGCTTTTGCCAACAGCATAGAGGAGATTGTTGGAGTAGAAATTCCTGATCGTGCAAAATACATCCGGTCCATCATTGGTGAACTGGAACGCCTCCACAGCCACCTGCTTTGGGTTGGGCTTGCTGGACATTTCCTGGGTTACAATACAGTATTTATGTGGGCCTGGAAATACCGTGAACCCGTCCTTGACCTTTTTGAGATGATCACAGGCAACCGGAACAGTTATGCCATGTTTAAGGTAGGAGGAGTGAGAAGGGACATCGAAAACCAAAAGATTCCAGCCATCCGGGAAGTGTTGGCCCTGGTGAAGAAAAAAACAGATCTGCTTGTGGGGGCAGTTATGGACGATCCCGTAATCCATGCCCGGACCAAGGGGGTTGGGATCCTGACAAAACAGGATATTCTTGATTTCGCTGCAGTAGGCCCCACCGCCAGAGCGTCAGGAATTGATGTAGACGTGAGGCGCGACGACCCCTATGCGGCCTATCCGCTTGTGAACTGGAAAGTCATCACCGCTGAAGCCGGAGATGTATTTGCCAAGGCCCAGGTACGTTTGCTGGAGATGTATGAATCCGTCTCCATCATAGAACAGTGCCTTGACGGCTTGAAAAAAGAGAAAGAGGGAGAGGTGGATGTGAAAATTAAACACATTCCTGAAGGGTACGGCACCGGCCATGCCGAAGCCCCAAGGGGAGAGGTTTTCCATTTTGTGGTATCGGATGGTTCCAACTCCCCGGCCCGTCACAAAATCAGGGCCCCAAGCTATACCAACATCGCCACTTTTAAGAAATCCTGTGTGGGACAGACCATTTCAGATGCTACCATCACCCTGGCTGCCGTTGATCCATGCTACTGTTGCACCGAAAGGCTAGCTGTTGCATTGGACAGGGCAACGGGCAAAAGGATCATGAATGCAAAGGAGATCATCTCTCACTCCGCTGAGTTAACAAACAAGTTGCTTCAAGATGAATAAACCATGATCATGAACCAGGCCATACAAATCATCGCAGTTCCCGTTCTGATTGGGATCCTGCTGTTCCTGCTGCCATCGGCATTCAGGTTGATCAAAGCCATCATCACCGTGAGTGTTATCCTCTTTACTGGATATGTGGCCATATCATTGTTCGGTGGTGCTGACCTGGTATTCTCCCCTGATTACTGGCCAGATGCCGAAAAATACTGCTCTTTCTCTTTGGATGGGCTAAGCAAACTCATCCTGCTTTTCATGAGTTTGCTCTCCCTGCTGATAGCTGTCTACTCCATGGGTTACAAGGCAACAAGGACCATGCGTAACTACTATGCCTGGTTTTTGATAACCCTGGGATTTTCCTACGGGGCCATATTGGCCAACAACCTGCTTCTCTTCTTGATTTGCTGGGGAATCCTGGGAATTTCACTCTACATGCTTGTACATAGAAAAGATGAAAGAAGCAGTGCGGCGGCGAAGAAGACCCTGGTTCTGATTGGAGCCTCCGATGGGATCATGATGCTTGGGATTGCCATAATCTGGAGGGTCACCGGGACCCTCAGCATGGATGAGATAGCCCTTCCCACAAGCGACCTGGTGCGAAGCGTGGCCTGTCTTTCCCTACTTATCGGGAGTTTTACCAAAGCCGGAGCCTTCCCTTTTCACACCTGGGTTCCCGATTATTCTGAAACAGCTCCAGCCACTTCCTCGGCCTTCCTTCCGGCCTCCCTTGACAAACTTCTGGGGATATACTTTCTTGCCAGGATCACCACCCAATTATTTGTGATGAGCGATTGGATAAGGTTCGCATTGCTTAGCATTGGTGTGGTGACCATCATCACTGCGGTAATGATGGCACTGGTACAACACAACTACAAACGCCTGCTAGGTTTTCATGCTGTCTCTCAGGTGGGGTATATGATCCTTGGCTTCGGACTAGGATCGGTGATTGGAATTGCTGCAGGCCTGTTTCACATGATTAACAACGCCATCTATAAAGGGGGCCTTTTCCTGGCGGCCGGAGCGGTGGAGCAACAAACCGGGAAGGAGGACATTGAAGATCTTGGGGGACTATCCAGGGCCATGCCCCTTACCTTCTTTGCCACCCTGATATTTGCCCTCTCCATATCGGGAATTCCTCCCTTCAATGGATTTGCATCCAAGTGGATGATTTATCAGGGAATCATCGACTTCGGGCATGGCACTGGTCTTTCTAACCAGCTCTGGATAGTCTGGCTCGGGCTGGCAGTACTGGGTTCTGCCCTCACCCTGGCCAGCTTTATCAAGTTTACCGGTGGCATCTTCCTGGGGCGCCAGCAAAAAGCAGATTCCAAAATCAAAGAAGTCACCCCGGTGATGTGGGTTCCCATGCTGATCCTCTCCCTGGCTTGCATAGGATTTGGTGTTTTTTCGACCAACTGGGTGATTCCAAAATTGTTTATGCCGGTGGTAGGGACATTTGAATTTACGGGAATGTGGGCATCCTCCACCGTGAGTGTCCTGGTGCTGGTATCCATTGTCCTGGGCTTGCTTATTTACCTCCTGGGAAACATTAAGAATTTCAGAACCTCCGATAGTTTTGTGGGGGGAGAAAAGATCCAGGATGAAACTTCATTTTCAACCCTGGAATTCTATAAAAGCTTGCAGGAATTTAAATGGCTGGATCGCATGTTCCAAAGGGCCAAAGACGGAGCATTTGATCTCTACGATCTCTCCCGGCAGTTTATCACCTGGCTAGGCGGTCTCTTCAGCAGGCTCCACACTGGGGTCTTGCACGATTATGTGCTTTGGGTTTTTGTTGGTGTTGTGATCCTTTTAATCTTGCTAATCACTTAATCTGAATAAAACATGGAACTAAGCATTTCCATTATACTGGGATTTATGATCGTCGGAGCGATCTATGCACTGCATGCAAAAGATCTTCTGTCGGCGGTGATCGCCATGGGCATTGTAGGCTACGGACTTGTTATTTGCTTCCTTCTACTGAAAGCTCCCGATCTGGCCATCGTTCAAATTGTGGTAGAAACCATTACTCTGGTTATCATGGTGGCTGTGGTGCTGGATAGTACTCGAAATGAGTTGGTAGCTCCCTTCGACAGGAAATCGCTGATCTCAACCATCATAGGATTCATCATATTTGCCGGCTTGTTCTATTTTTTCCTGAACGCCATTGAACACCTCGACCCCCTTGGAATGCATACACTAAGAATGTCTGAGACCTATGTGAACGGCGCCGTGGAACTTACCGGCAGCGTCAACCTGGTTACCGGTGTTCTCTTTGACTTCAGGGCTTACGATACCCTAGGGGAAGCTGTCATCCTGTATACAGCTGCTCTTGGGGCTCTCACCCTGCTAAGAATGAAAGGAAAAAAAACTGTCTGATATGGAAGGAATGTCCATCATAGTTAAAAAGGTAAGCCAGCTTATAGCCGGACTTATTTTCATGTACGGGATCTACATCATTCTGCACGGTCACCTGACCCCGGGAGGAGGTTTTGCCGGCGGTGCCATCATTGCAGGCTCCTTCATCCTGCTTATCCTTGCCTTCGGAAGCAGTGCGTTGAACCTGAAAAAAGAGGTGGCCGGCTCATCCAATACCGAGAGTGTGGCCATCCTGATGGTGGTGGTCCTTGCCATCATGTCCATGTTAATGGGGGCAAAAGTTTTCTTCACCAACTTTCTTCCTAAAGGGGAAGCTGGTACCCTGTTGAGTGCAGGCGTGATCCCCTTATACAATATTTTCATTGGCATCGAAGTGGCAGGGGCAATCCTGACCATTTTCCTTGCGCTGGTAATCTTTAAAGAGGAGAGCTCAAAATGACCGTCTATCTGCTTTGTTTCGTTCTTTTCCTGGTGGGCCTCTACGGAGTTATCACCCGGAGAAACCTGATCAAGATTGCCATATCTCTTTCGATCATGGAGTTCAGCATATTCCTGATTCTTGTGTTGATCGGCTATATTGACGATGGCCTGGCTCCCATCGTCGATCCCGGATCAGGCGCACAGGTATATGTCGATCCCCTACCCCAGGCCATGGTGCTTACCGCCATTGTGATTGGACTAGCCACCACTGCCATGCTTATGGCCATTGCCATCAGGCTTTACCGGAAGTACAAGACCTTCGACATACGCGAAATAAAAAACCTAAGAGGATAGAAGATGGATGCACTGATCCCCCTGTTTGTCGCCATACCCCTGATATCAGCCTTCCTGATTATCCTTCTTGGAAAGCTGGTGAAGGGATTTCACAGGTTTCTGGGTCCGCTGACCCTGCTGGTGCTGCTGCTCATGGCATTCTATGAGTTTGCCAGTCTGGATGGGATGTCACACACCTATGCCATGGGAGGATGGACTGGCGAAGGAGGGTTCCCGGTGGGAATATTCCTTGTGCTGGATGGCTTTTCGGTACTAATGCTTTGCATCATCAACCTCATAGGGCTTGTGGCCCTTTTCTATTCCTTGTCCTACATGTCCAAATACACCGCCGAGGCAAATTATTATGCCCTCTTCTGTCTGATTGTTGCGGGAATGAACGGTGTGGTGCTGAGTGGAGACCTTTTTAATTTGTTCGTCTTCCTTGAGGTATCAGTGATCTCATCCTATGCCCTGGTAGCATTTGGGGTGGGTAAGACCGAACTGGAAGCGTCTTTCAAATACCAGGTGCTCGGGGGTCTCGCCTCTATGCTGATCCTGCTGGCCATTGGTTTGATCTACTGGAAGACCAAAACAGTCAATATCGCAGACGTACGAAATGTGCTGGATGCCGGATATAGCAAACCCTTCATCATGTTTGTCCAGGTCCTGTTCATTTCCGGCTTCGGGCTGAAAGCAGCCATCATCCCCTTCCATGCATGGCTTCCCGATGCTCACTCCTCAGCTCCATCGCCAATCTCTGCCATGCTTTCCGGGGTTCTGATCAAGGCAGTGGGAATCTACGTTCTTATCCGGCTCTTCTTTAACATGTTTGTATTCAGCCATGAGATTGCCCTGGTACTCACTTCTCTCGGAGCTATATCCATGGTGGTAGGATCACTGCTGGCCATTATACAATGGGATGTAAAAAGGCTGCTTGCCTATTCAAGCATCAGCCAGATAGGCTACGTGGTCATGGCATTTGGGATGGGGATTCTCTTGCTGCTGAAGGGAAATGAAGCCGCTGCCATCCTGGCCATTGGTGGAGGAATCTACCACATGATCAACCATGCGGTGTTTAAAGGATTGCTCTTCCTGAATGCCGGATCCCTTGAATACCGGCTCGACACAAGAAATCTGAAAGAGATGGGAGGGCTGTCAAAATCCATGCCGGTCACATCCACTACCTCTTTCGTGGCTTCCATGTCCATTTCAGGCCTTCCTCCCTTCAACGGCTTTTTCAGCAAACTGATCATCGTAGTAGCTGCCATCAATGGAAGGTTCTATATGCTGGCTGCTCTGGCGGTTCTTGTAAGCATTATTACCCTTGCCTACTTCTTGAAATTTCAACGATTCGCATTCTATAATAAGGCAGCCGCGAGAGCTGTTCAGAAAATTAAGGAGGTCCCGTTCGCCATGTCTTTCAGCATGATTTTCCTGGCCGTTCTTTGCCTTGCACTGAGCCTTTTGGCCATTCCGTCTGTGAGCGAAACGGTTCTTCGCCCTGCCATTGATGTGCTGATGCGGCCCGAACTCTATTCTACAACCCTTATAGGAATATGATATGAGATACCTGGCACTGTTTATACTGACCTTCGGTTTTTGGTTGCTCCTGACCTTCGACCTCTCCATGGCCAACCTTATAGCCGGTGGTGTAGCAGCCCTGGTCACTTCCCTGCTTTTTACGAAATACTTTTTCCATAGGGTGGTGAAATTCATACAACCGGTACGCTACTTCTGGCTCCTGGTTTACCTGGTCTTTTTTACCTGGGAGTGCATCAAGGCCAATTTCGATGTGGCCTACCGGGTACTTCACCCCGCCATGCCCATCAAACCTGGGATTGTAAAGGTCAAACTGAATCTGCAATCAGACTTTGCAAGAACCATGCTGGCCAATTCAATCACCATGACTCCAGGAACCATTGCAGTTGATATTGTGGGTGATGATCTCTATGTACACTGGATCTACGTTTCATCGGAAGATCCCGACGTATACAGTCAAAAAATTGCTGGAAAATTTGAAAAATACATCAAAAAGATCTTTGAATAATGGACATGCTCACAATTCTTCTTTACATCCAGATTGCCCTGTCGCTGTTCTGTCTCTTCAGGGTTATTCGCGGACCCTCCATCGCAGACCGGATGGTTGGACTAGATATTTTTGGAATACTGGTGGTGGGAATCTGTGCGATCCTGGCTATACAGACCGGGCGCAGTTTTATCCTGGATATCGGGATCGCCTGGATCATACTAAGTTTCATTGGAACCCTCACCCTCGCCAAGTACCTGAGCGGTAAAAAACTTAACGAATAACATGGCAACTACAATATTCATTTCAATAGGAGTACTTTTTAACCTGTTTGGCTGCATTGGATTAATCAGGCTTCCCGATGTTTACAACAGGTTGCAATCTGCCACCAAATGTGTTACCCTGGGTACATGCAGCATCCTGGTGGGTGTAGCCTTCCATTTTGGGCTGATCGATGCCGGAGTCAAAGCCCTGATTGCCATCCCCCTTCTTTTCTTTGGAGCCACAGTGGCTGCTCATGCGCTGGCTAGAGGAGCCTATCATGCAGGCGTTAAACTGGGAGATAAAAGTGTTAAGGACGACTATAAAGAAGCGGTAAAATGAAGTATCCAAAGATCAGAGAGCTAAAAGAGGCGGTCATTTCACTGGTCACACCAGCCTATACCACCTCCTTCCCCCGAAAGCCCCATGTTCCATTTGAAAACTTTAGAGGAAAACCTGAAGTGGACGATCTCAACTGTGTTGGCTGCGAAACCTGCGCCAATGTTTGTCCTTCCAATGCCATTACCATCCTCGATGATAAGGCGACCAGCATGCGGACCATCACAAGGGATTATGGGAAATGCATCTTTTGCGGCATGTGCCAGCAACACTGTATCACCGGGAAAGGAGTGGTTCTGTCAGACAAGATATTCGACCTGGCTGTATTTGAAAGGGAAAAAAACGTCGAACAACAGGAGAAAAAGCTGTTGATCTGCAAGCATTGCAATGCCACCATAACCACTGAGGAGCATATTAACTATTTGCACAATAAACTGGGGGCCAAAGCATTTTCATCCATACTGAACCTGAACCAGCTCAATGAGAAACTGCAGCTTTCCAGCAAGGAGGATACAGATGTGGATATACAGGGAGGGCTGAAACGAAAAGATATGTTCAATATCATTTGCCCCAGCTGCATGCGATCCGTGCTCATTCCATACATTTGACCCAGGTGTACGAACTGAAAGAATTACTTGTCAGGGCCAACCGACTTTTATTTGTGGGGGTCGGTAACGTTCTAAAAAGCGATGATGGCGTTGGAGTGATTATCAGCAGGCAGATCAATGATCGGCCCGATATCTCCGCCCTTACTGTTGAAGTCAGTATTGAAAATTATATCGGAAAGATCAATTCGATGCATCCGGGTACTTTGGTGATTCTTGATTGTATGGACCTTGGTGCCAGCCCCGGCACCTGCCGGTTAATTGACATTGAAGATGTGCAAGACCTGACTTTTAACACACATAACATTTCCCTTGGCAGACTGCGTGATTTCTTCCCATATCCAACTTATGTGCTCGGAATCCAACCCCATACCATTGTATTTGGGGATAAACTGTCCGCCCCGGTGCTGAAAACAGCCCAAAGAATCGTCAGGCGAATAAATACATCATGAGGCCTGGCCCAACCATGTTTCTTGCAGACAATTCAAGCATCCTTTACTCTGATTACAAGGTTTTTCTTAAGGCTGCTCCTATGGCCATTTGACCGAGGGCAATTCCCTGGTCATTCACAGGAACCCTCGAGGGCAGAAAGACCTCAAAACCTTCTTTGCAAAGCAGTTCATAAACTTTACAACATAATATTCGATTTTGAAAGGTGCCCCCCGACAACACAACCCTGTTTAAATCGCTCTCTTTCCTCGAGCGCAGAGCCAGTTCCAGCACCAGGTATGCCACGGTGTTGTGAAATCTTCCGGAGATCCTCGGCAGGGATATCCTGTCCTCCATATCCTTCAATATGCAAGGGATCATGGATCGAAAAGAAACCTGGTCCTGATGGATCTCAAAAGGATACACACCGTTTTCAGCCTCATCTGCCATGGCCTCCAGCATCATGGGTGCCTCAGCCTGGTATGAAGCCCGGTAATTGATCCCAAGGATCGCAGCCACCGCGTCAAATAATCTGCCCGCGCTTGATATCAAGGGAGTATTCAGGGATTTATCAATCATGTTTTTGATATTTTCCAGATCCGCAGGTTCCGTTTCCCTGATCAAAGGCAAGGACAAATCCTGAAAATTATGGCCAACTGATGCATATAGGTATGACACAGCCATTCTCCAGGGCTCCCTGTTGGCCCTGTCTCCCCCTGGCAAAGGCATGTATTCGAAATGATACAGTCGTTGATAATCGCGGTAACCGGCAATCATGACCTCAGCTCCCCAAAGATTTCCGTCCGCACCAAATCCAAGGCCATCAAAACTGAAACCGATCACCTCCCCGTCCATTCCATGGTCGAGCATGACCGACGCGATGTGGGCGTGATGATGCTGCACAGGTAGTATAGGGATCCCTCCGTTTTTTCTGCAGAGCTCTTTTGAAAATGTGGTGGAAAGATAATCCGGATGAAGATCATGAACCAGCAGCTGTGCATTGAACCTGAACATCCTGCTGAATCTCCCAAAGGTCTCCCTGTAAAACTCATAGGTTTCGAAATTCTTCAAATCACCGATGTACTGGCTCATAAATACATGTTTTCCCTTCCCCATTGCAAACGCGTTGACAAGCTCAGCACCTGCGGCAAAGATACCCTCCGTTTGCAGGTGTGTCCTGATGGGAGAAGGGGCATAGCCTCTCGATCTTCGCAGGATTTGGGGTTGATTCCTGCTGACCATAACCACCGAATCATCACTCCTGTTGAAGATCTCCCTGTTGTAGGTGATAATCCCCTCCACTCTTTTTCCAAGCTGCCTAATTGCCTCCTGATTGGAGATCAGGATCGGTTCACCGGATAAGTTACCGCTGGTCAGAATGATCCCATTTGTATCCAAAGCATCGAACAGGAGATAATGCATAGGCATATAAGGGAGCATAATGCCCAGGGAGGACAGACCATCGGCTACGCGCGGAGTGATGGCGGATTTTCTTTTCAGCAGGACAATCGGCCTGCGCCAGGATAGCAGGAGTTGTTCCTCCACCTGGTTGATCTCCACGTGGACCTTTGCATCAGCCAGGGACCTGAACATCATGGCAAATGGTTTTCCGTCTCTTTCCTTGATGGACCTCAATGTGCTAACA
>RCND010000378.1_pt1 | contig 25047 bp, 23 predicted proteins | sample 2041351 | NCBI WGS metagenome assembly RCND01 (sample SAMN09708230, study PRJNA481090) | Marine sediment metagenome, whole genome shotgun sequencing project. | biome: marine sediment; feature: ocean; material: sediment; isolation source: Sewage treatment plant 12B marine sediment (STP12B) ... | reverse complement strand
TGCATAACGTCGCTGCGTCAATTCATTTTCAATCTCCGCCAGCCCGCTACTCATATGCGCGACCTCGAAATCGAAGTGACGGAACTGGTCGAGGAGCTGGCCGAACCGTATTCCGCCGACGTCGAGGTTGCTGTCGACTCGATGGCCGACGGCTTCACCAACGAGATTGCCGACGCCGTCCTCCACATCATCAAAGAGGCAACGAGCAACGCACTGCGTCACTCCGGCAGCCCAATCGTCCGGGTTCTGATCACGGGTGGATTCAGCAATCTGTCGGTCTCAGTCATTGACCGTGGTCACGGTTTCGATCCGAACCATCAACACAGCGGGATGGGGCTGGCCAATCTTCGCAAGCGTGCTTTTGATGTCGGGGGCGACCTTGCCCTCAAGAGCAGCAGCAACGGTACGACCGTCACCCTGGTACTCCCGATCGGCTGATTGCTTGCTGGGGTCCTGCGGCAAATAAAAGGGATATTTCGGGACTTTCGTCCCGCCGTGAAGGGACTATAGGTCCCCACATGAGACTGAATGAGCTTCTACGATGGCGCCAGCCGCAAGGTTATGCTTGCGGCCGCATATTTTATGTAATGCCGTTGAGTGAGTGGGGAGGACCATGACCACCGAAGGCGACAACGGCAACGAGACCGAGGGCGAGTTTAAGCCGACCGGCACCGTTGCGTTTTTAGCTGCATTTGTGGTTGTGCTCATGTTGATGTGGTTCAGCATCTACATCATCTTGCTGTCGCGTGGAGCGACGATATGAGCACGCCGAGCAGCGAAAAAATCAAGATGCACATCGATCCCACCGAGAAGGCGTGGATACGGGTGGCCGTTGTGGTGTTGGTCATATTCGTAATCTCCGTGACGATTGCCGGTTTCATGCTTGGCATCCAGGTGCCCACCGAGGAGCAGCGGGTCAACCCGCAGACGATCCAGGATGCGCCGCCATGGTCGGAGCCGGGGGTTCGTGAGATTGTTCCAGGAGAGAAGTACGACGTCTACATCGTCGCCAAACGCTTCTTCTACGAGCCCAACACAGTCGAGGTCCCCGCGGGGGCCGAGGTGACTTTCTATGTCACCTCAACCGATGTCCAACATGGATTCAAGATCCAGGACACGAACGTCAACTTCATGGTCATCCCCGGTGAGGTCTCCAAGCTGACGACAACCTTCAAAGAGGCTGGAACCTACAACTACATCTGCACCGAGTACTGCGGTCTCGGCCACGCGGTAATGTTCGGTTCCGTCTCGGTCACGCCGTAGAAGGGAGGAAAGCGTGCTTACAGATACAACAAAAACTCCTGTCTATGAGTTGACCAAATCCGACAAGAAATTCGTCGGCTGGCACCTCCTCTTTGCCGTTGCGGCATTGACAGTTGGTAGCCTCTTTGGTCCTTTGCAGGCTTTGCAGGCTGCTGGCATCGATCTCTATCCGAAGATTGATTTCCTGTTCATTGAGATGAATGGGGTCAACTCGTACTACCAGGGCTTGACGCTTCATGGCGTACTCAACGCTCTGATTTGGACAACGTTCTTCATCACGGGGTTCACGACGCTCGTCGTTATCCGTGGGCTGAAGCGTGGACTGGCTATTCCGATCCTCAACCGGATTGGATTCTGGATGATGGTCGCTGGTCTGGTGACCGCTGCGATCCCGTTGCTTGGCAACAAGGCGAGCGTTCTTTATACGTTCTACCCACCGATGCAGGCAGATACCCTGTTCTATATCGGACTCGTCCTGGTCGTTGTGGGCAGCTGGGTTGAGGGGTGGGGCTTCTACATCACACTGTGGCGTTGGCGCAAGGACAATCCGGATACTCGAACGCCGTTTATTGTCCTGGCCGTTGTAATCAACATGGTTATGTGGCAGATCGCAACCGTCGGTATTGCCGCCGAGATCCTGGGCCTCATCCTCCCTTGGGCCTTTGGCTGGGTTGGCGGTATCGACCCGCAGTTGTCGCGGACGTTCTTCTGGTTTACCGGGCACCCTTTGGTGTACTTCTGGCTGCTCCCGGCGTACGCCTCGTGGTACGGAATGCTGCCAAAGCAAGTGGGCGGGAAGCTGTTCAGCGATGCGCTGGCTCGCCTGGCGTTCTGGCTGTTCCTCATCCTGTCGATCCCGCTCGGATTCCACCACCAGTTTGTGGATCCTGGCGTGCCCGCTGGCTGGAAGTTCATCCACTCTTTGCTGACGTTTGGTGTCGCGTTCCCGTCCTTGCTCACGCTGTTCACCGTCGTGGCATCGCTTGAGTACGCAGCTCGCAAGAGAGGCGGAAAGGGCATGTTTGGGTGGATTCGGGCGCTGCCGTGGGGTGACGGTTCCGTCACTGCACAGCTCCTGGCCGGAATCCTGTTCATCTTTGGTGGAATCGGCGGAATAGCGAACGCTTCCTATAGCGTGAACCTGGTTCTGCACAACACCAGCTGGGTCCCCGGACACTTCCACTTGACCGTCGCCTCGGCGGCTACCTTGTCGTTCTTTGGGATCTCGTACTGGATGGTGCCGCACCTGACCGGTAAGCCGTTGTGGCGTCCCAAGCTGGCTGTGGCTAGCTCATGGATCTACTTCTCAGGGATGTTGATCTTCTCGAACGCGATGCACACGGTCGGTCTACTGGGCGCTCCACGGCGGACGCCGCTAGGCCTGGCTCCATATGTGCCCACCGAGTGGAACGGTCACCTCTTCCGGGTCGCTGTCGGCGGTTCGATCATGTGGATCGGCCTGATGCTCTTTGTGACGATCGTTGCGGTTACCGCGTTCCAGAGGAAGCGGCTTCCGGAGGGTGAGCACATCGATGTTCCGGTCGCCGAATCGGTCCAGGACCCCCAGCTCACCCCGGTCTGGCTGGATCGTTGGAAGCCATGGCTCATCGCCACAGTTGTCCTGATCATCCTCGCCTATGGGCCGCAGCTGCTCGACCAAATCCTTGGCATAGAATTGACTTCGCCAGGATTCACTAACTGACGAGTCAGTTCGGCCAAGAAGGTTGGAAGATTGAGTAGGAAAGACGACGCTCCATCGCCACTTGATGGACCGTCAGTCGACTGGCCGCTCCGTACCAAGAACAAGGTGCGGAGTGGTCTGCGTTCCCTCGAGAGGCTTACGCTGAATGTGGAACGCCCAGTTGGCAAAGCGGTCGGCTCGCCCCGGCTCAATCCGTTCTATCACACCGGCACCATCACGGTGTTTCTCTTTGGGATCGTCTTTCTCACCGGGCTCTACCTCACCGCCTTCTTCCAGTACGGATTTGAGGCGTCCTATGAGTCGGTCAGCAGGATGGAGGGCAACCTTGCCAATCGGCTGATCCGGGCAATCCATCGCTACGCATCGGTCGCCATGGTGGTCACATCGCTACTACACGGCTGGCGGACGTTCTTCCAAGACCGATTCCGGGGGGCACGTTGGGTTGCTTGGGTTTCGGGGGTCGCCATGATGGTGATGCTATGGGTCATCGGGGTCACCGGCTACTGGTTGATTTGGGACGAACGTACCCAGGTTCTCAACGGTGTGTTCACCAGGGCTGTGTCAGGATCGAAGACGGGTCTCGATTTTCTGATCGACAACCTGCTGACCCCGGTTGCCCAGACCGGTTGGCCGTTCATCCTTCTCCTGTTCTTGGTCCACATTGGCTTGTCGATCGGCATCGGGGTGTTGATCTGGGTGCATCTGAAACGACTCAGCCGACCCAAGGTGCTGCCACCGCGGTTCTGGATGATGCTCATCGGTGGTGCCATCGTGATCGCGTCTTTGGTGTGGCCGGTCGGGATGCTCCCTGCTCTCAACGCCGACCGGCTGCCAGGGAGCTTTCCCCTCGATCCGTTCTACTTGTTCCTAATGCCAGCCGGCCTGGAGCTATCGCCGGTAGTTCTGTGGGGTGGATTTGTTCTCCTGACCGGCATCGTCACGGCGGTTCCCTGGCTGCTTCGTCGTAAGAAGCTCGAACCGATTGTGGTTCACGAGGACCGCTGCACGGGATGCACTTTGTGCGTTGCGGATTGTCCGTACAAGGCCCTCGAGATGGTGCCGCGGGAGGACGATGCCAAGTACCGCCAGCTGGCCATCGTCCACGAAGACCTCTGTGTGTCGTGTGGTGTCTGCATCGGAAGCTGCCCCACCGAGGCGTTGACTCTTGGCGACGTGCCTGCCGAGGCTCTCTGGGACGAAGTGAGCAGGCTTGCGGCGAGCGGTGACCAGCCACGCCTGATCCTCGCTTGCGAACGCCACGTTCTGCAAGGTGCTCGCGGCAAGATCGGCGAGGACGCCATCGATCTGGGTGATGGCACGGCACATGTCGTTCCTGTCACGTGTGTCGGCATGGTGCACCCTGGTTTGGTGGCTGCGGCGATCGATGCCGGCGCCGGTGACGTACAGATAGTTGGTTGCCCCCCCGCCGACTGTGCCAATCGTGAGGGGAACACCTGGCTACAGGCACGGCTCGATCGAACCCGGGTTCCCCGTCTGAAGCGTGAATACCTCGAATCTCCAATCACAACCGATTGGGTCGCACCGGACTCCTTTGACGAAGCCGTGTCCAATCCGGGTGGCCAGCCAGTTGCCGACCCTGAAGAGCAACCCAGCATGCGACGGCTGCTGCCGGTGCTCGGCATCGTGACCCTGGTGACGCTGTTGTCTATCGCCGCGACCAACATCAGGTTCACCCCAGGCACGGCCGGCGACACGGTGATCGCTGTTGCTATGGACCATCGTGGTGGTGCGCCAATCATGGGTTTTCCCGAAATGGTGCCCGAGCTTGCGGACGGAGTGCCACCCCGGCTGGTGATTGCTGTTGATGGCGAGACCATTTTCGACAAGACCTACGGCGTTGTCCGCGCCGACGGTGCAGAAACCTCGCTGGCATACGAGCAGGTCAGCGTCGAACCGGGGACCCACCAGGTGAAGGTGACCCTGTTCGACCGGGTCGATGCCGATGCCGAGTTTGTCGTTTTTGACGGCATCATCGGTCTTAGTGTTGGCGAGATTTTCAACCTTGCTATCAACGACGCACCCTTGGCTGCAGAGTCCGACTCGGGGGAATCTCTCTTCTTCGAAAATACGTTGGGTACCAACACCGGGTGTCGGATCTGCCACTCGCTTGATGAGGGTGTTGTGCTTGTTGGGCCATCGCTCAATGGCGTTGCCACGCGAGCGCCGACCCGGATTGCGGGGATGACCGCTGAGGAATACATCCGTCAATCGATCCTGGATCCCAACGCGTATGTTGTTGACGGGTTCCCGGCGGGACAGATGCTGCAGAACTTCGAGGAGCTTTTGACTGCAGAAGACATTGATAATCTTGTCGCCTTCCTCTTGACGCTGGAGTAGGCATGCGCAACATGGTGCGGGGCGCTGCCGTGATCGCGATGTTGCTGGCTGGCTGTGGCGGCGGCGGTTCGGTCGCCGCGCCATTGCCTGACGACGGGGGAGTCGAGTCGCACGGTGCTGAGTTGTTTCAAGAGCGGGTCGTCGGTTCAGCCCCCGGCTGTGTGACATGCCATTCCCTTGACGAAGGAGTGACGTTGGTAGGTCCGTCACTGTTCGGTATTGCCGATAGAGCTGCGACACGGGTTCCCTGGCTATCCGCCGACGACTACGTGCGACAGTCGATCGTCGAGCCCGATGCATTTGTCGTTCCCGACTTTGCGGCCGGTCAGATGGCGGGCGGCTGGGCCCAGGTGCTTTCGGAAACACAGATCGACAGCCTTATTACCTACCTTCTGGAGGAATAACTGTGTTCTTGCGTACATCCCGCCGGGTCACCGGCGCCTCTTACGCAAGAACGGGTTTGGTCAGCGGATGGGGATAGCTTCTTCGCTGCCGGCGCCTTCTTCACCCGCGACGATGCGCTCACCGTTCAGCTCGCCCTCTTCGCCGATTTCGTAGATGGCGGTTCCCTGGGTGTCGAAGCCTTCGATAGCATCCCACTCGACCAGCAATTGGCCACCGTCGACCACGCCAATACCCTGCTGCACACTGCCGGTAACGATCCACTGCATCTCGTAGGTGGTTGGGTCGGCAGTGGTCGTGATGGTGAGATGGCCACCGTATTCGACACCTTGTGGGTCGAAACCGTTGACGTAATAGGTGCCCTCGAGGCTGCCGTCGAACGCTTCCTCAGGGAAGGCACAGCCAGCCGTTACGATTGCGAGCAGTAGGGCTATCGTCACAAAGACGCCATACCGACGATTGGCGAGGCAATGGGAATGATTTGTGGGGACCATTGGGCCTTCCCGATGACTGTGCGAACCGGGAGTATATCTGTCTGTAGAGACGTTACATTCTTGATCCGAAGGGCGAAGGTTTGAGTCGCAAGGCAATTATCAGATCGGTTGTTCCGGTCGCCTTGATCATCGTTGCCGCGCTTGCGTTCGCCACTTTCGAGCCGATCCAGGTCCTGCCCCGCATCCGACTGGCACCGGGGTACCTCCTCACCGATCAGGCTGCCAGACCGTTGACATCCGAGGACGTGCGTGGCGACATCGTTTTGTACAACTTTGGCTACAGCGGCTGTGGGCAAGAGTGCGCCGCGATGAACGAGACAATGATTGAGATCCAGGATCGTCTCACCGAGGTTGACGTTGGCGATACCGACCTGAGGTTTGTGACGATCTCATTCGATTCAGCAGTCGATACACCTTCTGCTCTGCAGCAGTATGCCGATCGCCTCGGTGCCAACACCGAGCAATGGTTCTTTGCCAGCGGTGAGCCCGATCATCTGGCCAATGTCGTGAAGGCCGGTTTCGAGGCCTATTACGAGCCGCGGGATGACGGTTCATTCACCTTCGACCCGGTGTTTGTGTTGGTCGATGGGTGGGGCGTCATTCGTGGTGAGTATCGCTACCAAACCAACGCATCCGATGCGGACAAGATCCTGCACCATCTCGATATCCTCGGTGAAGAGATTCGCAACGCAAACGGTGCTGCCACCCTTGCCTACGAGGCGGCCCACTTCTTTCTGTGTTATCCATGACGACGGTGCAGCGACGGATCACATGGGGTGTCTTGGTTGCGCTAATCGGGGCTTTGCTCGCTTGGTTTCTCATCCTGCCCAGGCTGAGTCCGCATATCTTTGCCGGTGCCGTGATCCAGTCAACGCAGAAGGCCCCGCGCATGGAGCTGCAGTCGTCTGACGGCAGCACGATCCGGATGACCGACTTCGAAGGCAAGGTAGTAGTCGTGTATTTCGGATACACGTTCTGTCCGGACGTATGCCCGGCGACCCTGAGCAAGTTGGCGGATGCTGTAGAGCTGCTGGGTGACAAGGCCAAGGATGTTCAGGTGATGATGGTCTCGGTCGATCCAGAGCGTGATACCCCTGAGTTGCTTGCAGACTATGTCACGCACTTTCATCCCGATTTTCTGGGCATCACCAGCGATGAAGCAACGGTCAATCGGGTGGCCACTCTCTACGGTGTGTTCTACCAAAAGAGCGAAGGTACCGAGGCAACTGGCTACACGATCGACCACACCTCGACGGTGATCCTGGTTGACCGCGAGGGCTACCTGAAGCTGGTGCTCCCGTTTGAGGGGACCGCAGAGCAGATCGCTGCCGACATTGACTACTTCCTGGGATAGGGGAATATCTTGAACACCGCTACCGGAGGTATCGGGCTGAAGCGTTGGCTGGCTGTCGGCGCCGCTGCCGTTGCGGGGATGCTTGTGGCTCTTGTGATCCTCACCCAGTTGGGTGGGAGCAAGCATGAGTATGTCGGGACGCTGCTCAGCAACCCGGAGCCGGCCCCCGGGTTTTCGCTTGTCTCCGACACCGGGGAGCGAGCCAGTCTCGATGACTTCAGAGGGCAGGTGGTCCTGCTCTACTTTGGCTACACCTTCTGCCCGGACGTCTGCCCTGCGTCATTGGCGGAGCTTGCCGCAGCCGTCAATCTGCTTGGTGGTGACAAGGACCGAGTGCAGGTGGCGATGATCTCGGTTGACCCGGAGCGAGATACTCCGGCAGTGCTAGCCGACTATGTGGATCATTTTGACGAGTCATTTATTGGGCTAACCGGATCTGCAGAAGAGATCGCGGCTGTAGCCGAGAGCTACAACGTGTTTTATGAGGCTGCCGAAGGGACCGCGGCCACCGGCTATCTGGTGGATCATTGGGCCGGGGTCGTGGTGATCGATCGCGATGGCCGACTTGTTGAACTGTTTAGCTACGACACCGCCAGCGAGGACATTGCCCAAGACATCAGGGAGTGGCTATGAGTGACAGAACCCCGATCATTCTCGACACCGATCCGGGCCACGATGATGCGTTCGCCATCTTGGCTGCCATCGCTTCTGGCGAGGACCTAGATCTGCTGGCGATCACCACCGTCGCCGGCAACGTCCCCTTGGACAAGACCACCTACAACGCGTTGCGTCTGCGGGAGTTGGTCGCAGCGCATCAGATTCCCATCTACCAGGGGTGTCCGCGCCCAATGGTGAACGACTTGGTGACCGCCGAGTACGTCCACGGTGAGACCGGGCTTGATGGTCCCCACCTCCCTGAGCCAAGCAAAGGGATTGAGCCACAACATGCCGTTGACTATCTGGTTGAGGCTCTGGCAGCTGCGGACGATAGGTCGATCACGGTGTGTTTGATCGGGCCGATGACCAACATGGGGATGGCCCTAGTCAAGCAACCCGACATTGCCGCCAAGATTGCAGAGATCATCATCATGGGCGGCAGCTTTCACGAGGGAGGCAATGTCACCTCGACGGCCGAGTTCAATGTGTTTGTCGATCCCCACGCGGCTCACCTCGTCTTCAGCAGCGGTATCCCACTCACAATCATGCCGCTTGACGTAACCCATCAAGCTCAGGCCACGCCGCCGCGGGTGGCCGCATTCCGGTCCTTGGGAGCACCCGTCGGCGATGTCGTCGGATCGATGCTCGATTTCGTAGAGAAGTTCGACGTGAGCAGATACGGTTTTGAGGGCTATCCGCTTCATGACCCCACGGTCATCGCCTATCTGGTCGAACCGGATATGTTCGAGGCGCGACCCGCCTACGTCTCGGTCATTCTTGAACCTGGCTCAGGGCACGGGATGACGGTGGCGGACTGGTGGGGCCAAAGCGGCCACGAACCCAACGCACAGGTGATGATGTCGCTTGACGCCGATCGATACTACGGGTTCCTCACGGAGCGTCTCGGGCGCTTCTGATCGCAGCGTCGTTCCTCAGCCAGGCCCCACAGCGAAAGCGCAAGGGCCATGGCCACCATGACCATGTTGACCAGTCCTACGTCGCGTAGTGCAGCAGCTTGGCTGGCCGCAGGGGCGGTTTGTGCATCGATGGTGGCTCCGAAATGGTGAGAAACTCGCAGCGCCCACACTGCACCGAGTACCGCTATGCCAGTCAATTGCCCGGTGTTGCGGGTGATAGTGAGCATCGCTGAGGTCACCCCAAGCCGCTCTGCGGTCGCAGAACCCATCACCGCGCTGTTGTTGGGTGACTGGAAGATGCCCATGCCGAGACCGGCAGGAGCCATGACGAGCATGATCATCCACAACGGGGAATCTGCCTGCAGTAACTGCATCGCGAGATAGGCACCGACCAGGATTGCCAGGCCGAAGACAAGTACCCGACGGGGGCCGATGCGATCAGAGATTGATCCGCTGATCGGTGCGGACAGGCCAAGCAGAAGTGGTGTCGGGGCGATAAGCAATCCGACCATTCGCGGCGATGCCCCCAACACGTTCTCCAGGTAGAACGGCACCAAAATGAACAGTCCCGAAATAGCAAAGAAAGTCATCCACCCAGTAAGCAGGTTGATGGTGAGTAGCCGGTTCTGGAAGAGGGCCATGTCGAGCATGGGTTGACTAACCCTTCGTTCGACCGCCACAAACAAGGTGATAGCAGCGATGCCCACTCCAAGAAGTGCGAGGACTGAAACCGAGCCAAAGCCGCGACTTTGCGCCAGCGATAGACCCAACATGAACGTCATCAAGGCCACAAAAAAGACGGCAGCCCCCGCGAAATCAAATCTTTGCCCCCCTGGTGGTGGCACGTCGGGAACAAATCGATGGGCGGCCGCAGTCCCCAGGATCCCGATGGGGAGGTTCACGATGAAGATCCAACGCCACGACCAGAGATCGACAATAAGGCCGCCGAGCGAGGGACCGATGACGATTCCGATGGACACCAATGCTCCTGATATCCCGAGAGCTTTGCCACGTTCACTGGGAGGGAACGCCTGGGTGATGATCGCCATGCCAAGGGCAAATATCATCGCGGCCCCGATTGCCTGCACCACCCGGAACCCGACCAGCCACTCGATGCCTGGAGCCATGCCACACAAGACCGAACCCAATGTGAAGATGGCGAAACCGGTGGTGTAGATCGGTTTCTTGCCGAGCATGTCACCAAGCCGGCCGACGCCCAGCGTGAGCGTGGCCAGCGTCAGCAGGTAAGCCAACACGACCCACTGCACCGCCGCAAATGTTGTATCGAGTTCTTTGGCCATTGTGGGGAGCGCAACGTTGACGATGCTGGCGTCGATAGTGCCAAGGAAGATTCCCAGGCCGGTAGCGATCATCACGTGCCACTTGCGGCTGTAGTCGGCATTGGTTGGTGGGCTGGGCATTGCGGGCCATTGTGGTCGATCCGCTCCCTCAATCCGTCACTGCCGCCAAGTACTATCGCCGCGATGGGTCAGCTGTATGTAGAAGGCTGGGCTCCGGAGTACGGCAGCCCATACGAAACCGATGAGACTCTTGCCGACAATGGCAAGGTCGATGAGACGATTGAAGTCGATGGGCCGTGGTCTCCAATACCCGGTGTGGACGACGGCATTGGCCAGATTGCTTTTGTCGATGGGGTCAGGCGGATCGATGCCCGGCTAACCCTCGATGAGCCGGATGGTCCGATTCCCGGAATCTGTGGGAGCTTTGGGGTCGGAGCCGTGGTGTGGGACCGAGATGCAGTTCGCTCCGAGTTCGCCGATCTTCAGATTGATCGACTCGCGGTATTCGGCAACGGACAGGGTGCGCCGATACCTCCCGACTCGCAGATCGTGTATCGGTCGGAGTCAATCCCGGAGACTGATCCAGGGATGCTCATCCAACGTTTCCACGGTGCGATGCGCAAGGCGGAAGCCCGGCTTTCCGAGAGGTTGGCCCAGGGTGGGCTCTTCGTTGTCGCCGACGGTCCGATCAACGACCTATCCGCAACCGAGAAGGTTGGCTACATCAAGACCCATCGGGCGCCCTACCTGTCGCCGCAACGGGCAACCATCATTGGAAGGGTCCGAGCCGGGGAACGGACGCCGCTGTTTCTGATTGGCCAGGGTGGTGCCTACCCGAAGTACTCCTGGTACCAGCGCCTTGCCGATTTCAGCGGTGGGCACTCGTGGACAGGGGTGGTGCGATGCGAAGTATCAAGCGCCCTGACGCTCGACAAAGCACAGGCCATTGCCAACCGTGTCGCGGCAGTCCTTCCGCTAGTCGGGTCAGAAGCCCACATCGACCCGCGGGCCCCGCAGAACCTGGTGCCGATTGGCGCACTAGAACGAGAGTTGCGAAGACGTTTAGGTGACCCGGCTTTCGTCTACCGTGCATTACGGTCCGCGGTAGCTGCCGCGGCTGTGGAGGCATGAGATGACGGAAAACCAAAGCGGAGACCTTGCCGCGGACAATGGAGTGGGTCGGGTTCTGGGGACCGAACACACTTCGACAAGCGCCTTTCGGGTGGTGCTCGACGACGCGGAGTACCTCCAACTCGATGACCTAGTCGTCGTGCGCACCCAAGTCCCCAAACAAGGCGAAGTCCGCACGTACGGAATCGTCACCGAAGTTGCGGCAATCTATGAGGGCGCCAACTTCGAGAGTGACACGCATCGTATTGCCGTCGACGGGACTCTTCCCGGAGCAAAGGTGCGATCCGCTGAGGTCGCCATCACCAGGGTTGATCCAGAACTGTGGGTTGCTCCAGACCCAGGGGAGAAGGTGGAGCGGGCTACCGGCGTCGAGAGAGAAAAGGCGCTCTACGTCGACGAGATGGGGCGGCCGCTTCCGATTGGTCTGGGTCGTGACGGTGAGCCGGTCTTTGTGGACCTGGACTTCTTCGATGGCCGTAAGGGCGGCCACATGTCCATCTCAGGGATCAGCGGTGTCGCCACCAAGACCTCATTTGCGCTGTTCTTCCTCCGCTTGCTTGCGGCACGCCCCGACGTTCTTGGCGAGGGTGCCGCCAACCTGCGGATACTTGTCTTCAATGTCAAGGGCGAAGACCTGCTGTGGCTGGACAAGAACAATCGTTACTTCGATCAGGCCGCGGCGGATTCTTGGCAACATCTTGGCGTCGAGCCAGGGCCATTTACGTCGGTGTCGTTTTGGGCACCCCCACGAGCACAGAGTGGTGATGTTGTTATCCCCGATACCGGAGGCCGGCAGGAGGGGGTGGCGGCGTTCACTTGGACTCCACGCGAGTTCATCGAGGACGGGCTCCTCCGGTTCTTGTTTACCGATGCGACGGACAGCCGCAACCAAATCCCGTTCATCGAAGAGAGGGTCAGGGCACAGCTGCAGCGCTTTGCGGTGGACGTGGAGGGCCGACCAGGGGCGGTAGTGCTCCGCGATCCTATCGAGGGTCACGCTCCCGGGAGCCGAGTCACGCCGAATCCGGGGGAGAGGATCATCAACGATCTGAAGACCCTGGTGCTGGCGGTCGAGGAGTTCATAGATCCTGAAGATGGCGAACCGGATCAGAAGTGGACGGGGAGAGTCCAGGCCGGCACGGTGTCGGCTTTTGTCCGTCGTCTCCACTCGGCATCGCACCGCCTCGGGCATCTGGTGCGTGCAGGGGATTCCCGCCAGATCGATCGACGTGCAGCCCAGGTGACAGTCGTTGCCATTCAGACTTTGCACGACCTTGGGCAACGCTTCGTGGTTGGTGCGTTACTCGCCGAGACGTTTGCCGAGAAGGAGCAGACCGGACAACGCCTACCTTTGTCGGTGATCGTTCTTGACGAGTTGAACAAGTATGCACCTCGTGAAGGCAACAGCCCTCTCAAAGAGATGCTCATCGATATTGCGCAGCGGGGACGGTCGCTCGGGGTGCTGCTGGTTGGTGCTCAGCAGTCGGCTTCTCGGGTTGCCTCGGAGGTCATGGAGAACGCAGCCATTCGTGTGGCGGGACGGCTCGATGCTGCCGAGGCGGAACGCTCTGAATACGGGTGGATGTTGCCCTCGACCCGAGCGCGAGCCCGGCTCCTCAAACCGGGCACGATGGTGGTTAGCCAGCCTGCGCTTCCTGTACCTCTTGTCGTTGAGTTCCCGTTCCCACCCTGGGCTACCCGCAAGGAAGAAGTAGACACCAGCGATACAGATCCGTTTTCCGGCCTGTGAGAGCGCTGCACACATCCGACTGGCATGTTGGCAAGCGCATCGGCCGATATGACCGTGCCGAGGAGTACCGCGCCGTAATCGAAGAGGTAGTCGCTGTCGCTGAAGCCGAGGCGGTAGACATCGTGCTCCACTCGGGGGATCTCTTCGATCGACCAGTGCCTCCGATCGAAGCGATGAACATTGCTTTCTCGGGGCTGGTGAGCCTCACAAATGGCGGGAGGCGTCCGGTGGTGGTAATCGCCGGTAACCACGACTCCGCAGCCTTCTTTGAGGCGTTGGCTCCGTTCCTGCAGCCTCAGAACGTCCATCTGGTTGGCGAGATCAAGCGTCCCGACTCGGGGGGAGTCCTTGACCTCGAGACACCCGCCGGCCGTGCGGTAGTGAGTTGTTTCCCCTTCCTGCGTGAAGGACGGGCGTTCCACGTGTGGGATGCCGTTGAGGAGCACTACAAGAAGTACGCAGATCGGCTGCGTGGCATTTCCGAGGCCTATTCGACCTATGCAGGTGAGCTCGCCGGCACCGATGCGGTGCAATTCTTGGTGGCACATTTCCTTGTCGGAGGAGCCAAGGTTCACGGTCATGGAGCGCCGCGGGGCGAGCGATTGTTACACATGGGCGAGGCGTACGCAGCAACCAGCGAAGCCATTCCGCCCGGCCCGCAGTATGTCGCTCTTGGGCATATTCACGCTCCCCAAGCGGTTCCTGGATCCAAGGTGCCTGCCGAATACGCCGGGTCGCTGCTGGAACTTGACTTCGGGGAGGCAGGCGAGGAGAAGCGGGTGGTGATCGTCGATGTAGAGCCGGGCATCCCAGCCTCCATCAAGTCCGTTCCGTTGACGGCGGGCAGGCGTTTGGTCCGAGCCAAAGGTGATTGGCAAGACCTGCTGGTGCGCGATGACGTACACGACAGCTATGTCGACCTGACAGTCGAGACGGCGGGACCCGATCCCGGGTTGGTCGATCGAGCGCGGGAAGAATTCGACTTCCTGGTGCATGTGCGTGCGGAGTACCCGCGTGCCGAAACTGATGCATCGGCGCGGATGGGCAAGACACTCGAAGAGCTCTACGCCATTTATTACGAAGAGCTCGAAGGTGTCGCGGCTCCGCCAGAACTGCTGAATGCCTTCCGCGAGGTAATGGAAGAGGCCGGTTATGCGTCCTCTTGAACTCAAGATGCGGAACTTCCTGTCGTACGCAGGTGAGCACTCCTTTGATTTCCGAGAACGGACTTTGGTCGGAGTGGTGGGGCCTATCGGCAGCGGCAAGTCTTCGCTGCTTGATGGCATAGCGTTTGCGCTTTATGGCCGGACGCCACGGAGCGGGTCGGCCAAAAAGACACTGATCAATCAGCGGGCCGCCGATATGAGTGTTGTACTGAGGTTTGTGGTCGAGGGTGAGGTCTGGGAGGTAGCCCGCTCGATCCGGATCAAGGGCCAAAGCAAACACGCTCTGTATCGGTATGAAGATGACAGTACAGAGGCAGAACCCGTCGAGAAGCTCACCATGGAGGGCGAGGTCAACGACCGCATCGTTGAGCTGCTCGGGTTGGAGTTTTCCGCATTCGAACGGTCGGTACTGCTGGCCCAGGGCCGGTTTGCAGAATTTCTGCAGGCGCGACCGGTCGAACGCGACAAAGTCCTGAAGGGTGTCTTTGGGCACGATCGTGTCGATCGGATGAAGAGTCTCGCTAAGGAGCGGAAGGACCACGCCGGGCATGCGCTCGAGAAGTTGGCGATCCGACTGGAGAAGGTCGACGAGATCAAGCAACGTGTAGCGAAGAACCAAGACCTGCTGGTCACGGCGCGGAAACGCACCAGGAAGTTGGACAACGCGGCGAAACGCATCGCAGCTCTCGAACAGACAAAGAAGGTTGCGGCGGAGACAGTTCGCAGGACTGAGCAGCGTCTCGCTGGCCTTGAAGGACATGCCGGGCGATTGCCGGACCAAGCAACCACTCGGCAATCGCTTGCAGAAGCAGGCGCTGCCGAGAAGCGTCGCGTTGATCTCGGGTCAGCGTTGGACAAAGCGCAGCAGCGTCTGCAGACAGTCGAGAAGAAGTTCGCTGCTGCCATCGACGCTGGCGAACCAGATCTGATCGCACGGTCGGCGCAGTTGCTGGCGGCCGCCACCCCACAGCTCAAGGCGGTCGTTGACGCCGACCGGCGTATCGCTGCCGCCGCGGAACGACACGCCACCGCCCAGGGGGAGATCTCGACTGTGCTCAAGACGATGGGCGAGGCCGAGCAGGTCAAGGATCACTCTCTCGGGCGCGCCGTCGAGGCGGTAAAGATTCTCGAGGATGCGGAGCGGGCGCTGCAACATGCCCGCCACGCCGACATGGCTGCGACGTTGCGTGTCGGCCTCGTTCTCGACGCCGAATGTCCGGTCTGTGACCAACTGATTCTTGAGATTCCCGACTCTCATGGTGATACGCACTTGGTCGAGTTGGAGCAAGTGGTGGACTCGGCTCGGCTCACGAGACAAGACGTGGACGAAACGCGAACCGTTGCTCTGACCACGCTGGAGCGCACCAAGGAACAGCAGGAAGCAGCCAAGGAGAAGGTGAGTGCTACGGAATCGCAGCTGGCGGCGGCCCGGGAGGATGCGATGCGGGCCCGCGGCGACTTCGAAGAGACCACGCTGCAACTAGAGAAGATCCTGGGCCCCGGTGACCCCGGTGGCCACCTCGACCAACGACGGGGAACGTTCGAGGGGTTGGCGAACGATCGTGACGAGGCGCAACGCAATGTCGATCAAACCCGAGGCCAGCATGACCAGGCCATCAGCGACGAGCAAGAGGCGGGCAAGCTGATACAAGATCTCAGCATGCGGGTGGCAGAGCTGGCGACTCGTCTGGAGTTCCCTGTTGAGATCGGCGAGGACACCGCAGCCCTCGGAGACGCACTAGAGAAGCTGCGAGCCCATTGGGGCAAAAAGACCAAGGAACTCGGCGCCGAGCATAAGGCGGCCCACGAGGCCGCGACCGAAGCCGAAGAGGAGCATCGCCAACTGATTTCTGATCTCGAGATCGAGGGAGGCTTTGCCGCGACGCAAGCGGTGCTTGCCGATCGGACCGAGAGGCTCGAGCACGACATTGCCGCAGACAACGATAGTTTGCAGGAGGCCAAGGACCTGTTTGCGGAGCGAGCTCGTCTCGAGGACCAGATCGAGCTCTTTGGCCGGATCAATTCCGATCTGACCGACTCGCGGTTCGTTCGATTCCTACTCGATGAGGAACGAAGCAGACTTGCTGAATTAGGGAGCGAGCATTTCCAGCAGCTGTCTGGGGGACGCTACCGATTTGCCGATGATCAGTTCGCCATTGTCGATCTGACCGCTGCCGATTCGGTCAGGCGAGCCGACAGCCTCTCCGGCGGAGAGACCTTTCTCGCTTCTCTCGGGTTGGCACTGGCGCTTGCCGAGATGGTTGCCGGCACCGGCGGCAGGTTGGACGCTTTCTTCTTGGACGAGGGCTTTGGGACGCTCGATCCGGAACACTTAGACCTGGCAATGGAAGGTATCGAGCAACTGGTTGCTGATCAGTCTGACCGCTTGGTTGTCGTGGTGAGTCATGTTCCCGAGATGAGGATGCGGCTCGAAGACCTGATTGAGCTCGAAAGAAATCCAGTAACCGGCGATACCAAGGTTGTGTCCAAGTAGGAGGGCAGTCCACGCCGACGCCGGGTCGCTGAGCAGCGAAGACGTCGCCAAAAGCGAGAGCGAACACCTATTATGCCGCCGATGAAACAGCGCGATCTTCCGGTCATCATCCAAGGTGGCATGGGTGTTGCCGTCTCTGATTGGCGGTTAGCCCGGGCCGTGTCTCGTCTTGGACACTTTGGTGTTGTGTCGGGAACCGCGCTTGATTTGGTCCTGGTACGACGACTGCAAGCTGGCGACATTGGTGGCCATATCCGGAGAGCCGCCAGTCACTTCCCCATCCCTGGTGTGATGAAGAGGGTCTTCGACCGGTATTTCATCGAAGGCGGACGTCAGCTTCGGGATCGGTTCAAGAGTCATCCGATGGGTCGGCTCAAGCCATCGCGTAACCTCCTCGACCTGCAGGTACTCTCCAATTTTGTTGAGGTGTTTCTTGCCAAAGAGGGACACGACGGCCTCGTCGGTATCAACCTTCTGACCAAGGTACAAGCTCCTACGATTCCATCGCTATACGGTGCGATGTTGGCCGGGGTAGATGCGGTGCTGATGGGAGCGGGTATTCCCAGAGAGATCCCCGGTGTCCTCGACAAACTCGCAGCAGGTGAGCCCGCAGAGTTGAAGCTGGACGTCAAAGGCGCCAGCAGGGACAAACCGTTCTGGATGCGATTTGACCCGGCCGAATACTGCGACGGCAACGCGGTGAAGCCAAAGCGTCCGAAGTTCTTTCCCATCATCTCGTCTGCGGTGCTGGCGACAATGCTCAGCAAGAAGGCCACTGGTCGGGTTGATGGGTTCATTGTGGAAGGCCCAACCGCTGGTGGCCACAACGCACCGCCCCGCGGCAAGTTACAGCTGAGTGACGGAGGCGAGCCCGTGTATGGGGATCGTGACGTTGCGGACCTCGATGCCGTCGCCGCGGTTGGCTTGCCGTTTTGGCTTGCCGGCTCCTATGCGGAACCAGAACGTGTTGTGGAAGCCCTCGCCGCTGGGGCCACCGGGGTCCAGGTTGGGACAGCGTTTGCGTACACAGACGAGTCGGGTTTCTCGCCCGAAATCAAGGCGAACGTATTGGCGAGGAGTCGTGAGGGCAATGTTGCGGTGTTCACCGACCCATTGGCCTCGCCGACAGGCTTCCCCTTCAAAGTGGTTCCGATGGCCGACTCAGTCTCCGAAGAGACGGTCTATGAGAAGAGGACCCGGGTTTGTGACCTCGGTTATCTGAGAACTCCGTATCGGATTGATGATGACACGGTCGGTTGGCGCTGCGCCTCAGAGCCGGTTCAGGATTTTGAGCGTAAGGGCGGCGAAGTGGAGGAGACGGTCGGCCGCAAATGTGTGTGTAATGCCCTGATGGCAAGCATCGACCTCGGCCAGACTCAAAAGAGTGGTGAGCCGGAGCTGCCCTTGGTTACCTCTGGCGATGACGTATCCCAGATATCACGGTTCCTGAAGCCGGGTGCAGACAGCTATTCGGCCGCAGACGTTATTGACTATTTGATGCGGGATGTTGTCGCCGAGTAAAGGAGTCACTGTGGGGCCATTGGCCGGGATCCGCGTTCTCGAGCTGGCCGGTCTCGGTCCGGTCCCATTCTGTGCGACGCTGTTGGGGGATCTTGGCGCCGATGTCATTCGCATCGATCGATCCGGTGGCGCAAGCCTTTTGGTCTCGACAGAGTCATGTGCCGCAACCGCCGCTCGCTTGGCTTGAACCTCAAGGATCCTGCGGCGCGTGACGCACTTATCGACCTTGTTGGCACCGCCGATGTGCTCATCGAGGGTCTCCGACCCGGCGTAGCCGAGAGGCTTGGGTTTGGCCCCGACGTGTGCTTGGGTCGCAATGAGGGCCTTATCTACGGACGGATGACCGGGTGGGGTCAAGATGGCCCAACCGTGATCGGGCAGGTCATGACATCAACTACATCGCGCTTTCCGGCGCCCTTGATGCGATTGGTCCACGCGGCGGCCGACCGGTTCCGCCACTGAATCTGGTTGGCGACTTTGGCGGCGGTGCTCTCTATTTGGCGATGGGAGTCCTGGCGGCACTTGTCGAGCGTTCTGTTTCAGGGAAGGGCAGGTAATCGACGCCGCCAGCGATGCGTGTGTATGGCCGAAGCTCCCGACCACCCCCACAACGCGGCCCGCAACACTTTCATCACCGTCGCCGACGTAGTCCAGGCTGCACCGGCCCCGCGGTTTTCGAGGACTGCGGCGGGGACTCCCTTGGTGCCGCCGACACCGGGTAAGCACACCGACGTCGTTCTCCAAGAGATCGGAATCGGTGCTGCCCTGGTCGCTGGACTGCGTGCGTCAAGAGCTGTCTTTTAGAGAAGGTGCAGCCACCAATTCTGGAGTGCACAGCCTCGTTAGCATGGTAAAAAAGGAGGCCAATGTGTCACGCATATTGATCAAAGGTGGAACGGTCGTAACTGCAACGGAAACCATGCGGTGCGACGTACTTGTCGAGGGAGAGAAGGTTGTCGCTCTTCTCGGCGAAGGCGCACCGGTACCTACCGCTGACACCATCGTCGATGCGACTGGCCGGCTTGTTTTCCCTGGTTCCGTCGATGCCCACACTCATATGGAGATCCCCTTTGGTGCCGCCACCTCCAAGGACACCTTTGAGACTGGTACGCAGGCGGCGGCATGGGGGGGCACGACAACCATCATCGATTTTCCCATTCAGATGAAGGGCGACTCCTTGATGGGGAGCTTCGAAGAAACGATGGCGAAGGCTTCTGGTAGCTCTGCAATCGACTTTGGCTTCCATCAGATTGTTGGAGATGTCAACGAGCAGTCCCTTGCCGAGATAGACCTTGTGTTCAAGGAGGGGGTGACCTCTTACAAGCTTTTCACGGCATACTCCGGCGTCTACTACTCGACCGATGCCGAGGTTGCCAAGGTGATGCAGTGGGCAGCCGGTAACGGCTCAACGATCCTCATGCATGCTGAGAACGGGTCGGTCATTGACCTGTTGCGCGAGCAGGCGATTGCCCGTGGTGACACGGCACCACTGGCGCACGCCGCCACTCGCCCCGCCGCGCTCGAAGGCGAAGCCGCCCACCGCGTGATCCTTCTCGCTGAGATGACCGGTGCCCCGGTCTACATCGTGCATATCAGCGCCAAGCAGGTGGTGGCCGAGATCGCCGCCGCCCGCTCCCGCGGGACCAACGCATTTGGCGAGACCTGCCCTCAGTACTTGTTCTTGGAGCTTTCGATGCTTGATCAGGGTTTCGAAGGTGCCAAGTTCGTCTGTTCCCCTCCGCTCCGGGATCCAGCCGAAGGGCACCAAGAGGCGTTGTGGCAGGGTCTGGCCAATGGTGACCTCCAGGTCATTGCTACAGACCACTGTCCTTTCGACTTCGAAGGACAAAAGACGTTGGGCCGGGACGACTTCACCCAAATCCCGAATGGTCTCCCTGTTGTCGAGCACCGATTCCCGCTCATGTTGCATGCCGCGCTGGCTGACAAACGTTTCTCTTTGAATCGTATGGTGGACATCAGTGCCACCGCTCCGGCCAAGATGTTCGGGCTCTACCCCCAGAAGGGCACCATTGCCGTTGGATCCGATGCCGACATTGTCATCGTCAATCCAGATGCAAATGACGTCATCTCAGCGGCAACTCACCACATGAACGTCGATTACTCGTGCTTCGAAGGGATGGAGCTCACCGGGAAAGTCGAGACTGTGATGTCGCGGGGCAACGTGATCGTTGCAGACGGGGAGTTCAAGGGGAGCAAGAGCCACGGTCGCTACTTGCGGCGAGGGCTCAATCAGTTGCTTTTCTAGGTGCTACCGAGACCGCAATGGCAGATTTTGATAAGACGTCGATTCAAGTATTGGCACTGTTTTTGTCGATAGCACGGTGTGAGGTCAGACGAATCACACGAGAGGTGCATGCTGGTGCTCCAAATTCGCGAGCGTGTTGACGCAGGCACCTATCAAGTACCGCCGGAAAAGGTTGCGGCGGCGATCATGGCCGGGCCGTTTGCGGTCTCAACTCGTGACCGTTTGTCACTCGCCGATCGGATTGCCCGGATTGCCAAGTCGGCCCAACACCACGACCGCAACTAGGGCGACGGCTGCTAGACCGAGCACCACCGGTAGGTTCGACTCCGGAGCGGCCAGTGCCGTGCTGTCGAGTCCGTCGGGCCACGGCCATAGGACCCGCACGGATCCAGCCATGAGCCCGATCAGAGCGGCCATTACAGCGTCGTGATGATGGTCAAGAGACCAGCTGAGTAGCTGCGAGAACAAAGCCAGCCCAATCGTCATGCCGACAATGAGGACAATGAGTGCTGAGATCTGGCGGTCGTTGACGGCCTCCAAAACGGGGCCGTACATCCCCAGGACTACCAACAGAAAAGAACCGCTGACTCCCGGCAGGATCATGGCGCAGATGGCGATCGCTCCGGCTCCAAAGAAGACCCACAGGGCAGGGTCGGCGAGCTGACCGACTGTCTCATCCGAGGTGCCCTCGCGGAGACCGAGCACCACGAATACTGCCATGGAAACGGCAACCAGGATCGAGAGGTTGACTGCCGACCAATCCTTGACGAGCCGCCATGCGATGACAACGGAACCGGCGATAAGGCCCACAAAAACCCCAGCCATCTCTTCCGGTTGGTCGTGAAGCAGATTCTCGATGACGCCTGCCAGCGACACCACTGCCAGCAGCATTCCGATGACAAGGGGAATGAGGAAACCCCATTCGACCGCGCCAAGCCACCGCTTGGCCCCTGACCAATCGCCTTTGGCGATATGGCCGAGAGCGGAGCTGCCCGACCGGATCGATTTCACCAGGCGTTCGTAGATGCCGAGCACAAGTGCGATCGTGCCGCCGGAGACACCGGGCACCACATCAGCGGCTCCCATGAGGAAGCCGCGCAGGACCGTTTTGGGGGCTTGGGGAATCACGGTCGGGATTGTAGGTCAGTAGGCGGATGCCCGGATTCACAATGACGCATCGCTGGGCCCCGATGTGGATCGGGGCCCAGCGAGCGAAGGACTACTAGCCGACTGCGATTGACACCGTAATGGTGCCGCTGTAGCCATCGACCTCGGCGATCGGGGCACTTTGGTTGTCGCCGGTGTTTGGCCCTGCCTGGCGTGGTGCCTGGTTGGCTCCTTCACCGGGGACTTCATCGACCTCGGTTCCTGCATCCCAAAGCCCGATCAGATCGGTGAGATCACCAGCGACAGGCATGTCGCCTTCGAAGAGGCTGATGCCGCTTGAGGCCGGGGCAAAGAACCAGTCGTTGGATTGCACAAACATCGTGGCGAATGACAAGTAATCGCCGGGAGTGGCCTCAAATGTGAAGGAGTAGCTGGAGCCAGGCAATGCTGGGCCGGCCTCGCCGCCACCATCGGGGTTGGCGAATGCTCCTGAGGTGGACACTGTGGTCAGCGCACCAAGGGAGGTGACAAGGCTGCTCGGATCGCCGTCCTCGGCAAGTGCTTCGAGACCCTCGCCGCGATCGACTATTCCGTCGGCAAAGAGAGTTTCCATTGACGTATGCACGATGAATGCGCCCGGGGCGAGCGGGGTCGCCAGCTCGGCTGAGTCGGACATGTTGGTGACAGTGACGGTGAACGTCGTTGGCATTTCTTCGTCGGTCATTTCTTCGTCGGACATTTCTTCGTCGGTCATTTCCTCCCCGGCAACGGTGGTGTCTGGGGCTGCCGATCCGGCATCTCCCTCATCAGATCCACCACACGCGGCGAGTAGCAAAGCCAGCGCTAGGGCGATCGACAGTTTTCTTAAAAGCATTGGGCCTCCTGTTTCGAATAGGAGGAATGATCGACTCTCGATCTTGCGGAACCCTTACGGGCAGATTGCCGAATGATGAACACTCATTATTAGTCTTGGCATGTCGAACAGGGGATGCTCAGCGATGAATCCAAAGATCGTGTTACACGACCATCTTGATGGCGGCGTGCGGCCGTCCACGGTGGTCGAGTTGGCTGCCGCGGCAGGTGTGGATCTGCCTACGACGGACTCGGAGCAGCTTGGTCGCTGGTTTACGATCGTGCCTGGAATGCCCTTTGCAGATGCCTGGCAGCGGTTCTACCTGGTAATCGCCCTGCTGCAAACACGAGAAGCGTTGCGTCGTGTCGCTCGGGAAGCAGTCGAAGATCTCGCCGCGGACGGTGTCGCCTATGCGGAATTGCGATTCGCCCCGCTCAGTCATCTCAGCGCCGGTCTGTCTCCCGACGAGGTTGTGGAAGCTGTCACCGTCGGCCTTGCGGAGGGGGAACGAGCGACCGGCTGTGTGGCGCGGACCATCGTGTGCGGGATCCGTGAGGATGATCCGGTATCCACGGTCGCAGCCGCCCAGCTGGCTGTTGCCTGGAAGGATCGAGGTGTGGTCGGGTTCGATCTGGCAGGAAACGAGTTCGACTTCGCCGCCGACCTCCACACTGATGCATTCTCGATTGCCAGAGCTGGAGGTATAGGAGTAACCGTCCACGCAGGAGAGATGGCCGGTTGCGGGAGCATTGCGGTAGCGCTGCAAGCTGCCGCACCGAGCCGTATCGGCCATGGCCTGCATCTAATCGACGACTGTGTCGTTGATGGCGGCCGAATTACATCATTAGGTCCGATCGCTGCGGAGGTACGCGAGAGGGGTCTTATGCTGGAGGTGTGCCTCACTTCGAACAGTTGTCTCGGTACCCCGGTTGGCGATCACCCAGTGCGAATGTATTTCGATGCCGGCTTTGTGGTCTCTGTGAATCCCGATGACCGAGCGATCACAACTACCACCGTTTCGAACGAATACGACTTGTGGAGCAATGTGCATGGGTTCACCACCGCCGAGTTCCGTGACATCAATCTGGCGGCAGTTGCAGCAGCATTCTGTGATGAGGCAACCAAGAGCAAGTTGCGTGACCTTGTCGCCAGCGGATGGTCGGACTCCTAGCCAGGCAAACTGAACTCGACGGCCCCGCCAGGTCCCGGTTCTGCATGAATTGACCCGCCGAGGGCGGTCACAAAGCGGTGGGCGATTGCCAGCCCGAGGCCAGTGCCGCTGCCATCGCGAGTTCGTGCGGCATCGGCCCGCGTGAAACTCTCGAACGCACGACCAACGAAGTCTGCGGGGAATCCGGCACCATCGTCGGTGACGCGCACAACAAGGTCGGGCGAGGTCGCCAGGGAGACGACAACGGTGCTCTCGGAGTGTCGGATGGCGTTGTCGATCAGGTTGCGCATGACTCGTCCCAACGCTTCGGGAGCAGTGTCGGTTGTTATCGAACCTGGGGCTTGCAGCTCGACATTCACACCAAGCCGCTGTGCCGTTGGCCGTAGTACCTCGATGGCTTCGTCAGCGATCTCGGTCACATCCACCGATTGCAGCTGTAACTCGACCGCTCCGGCCTCGAGACGGGCGAGCAGGAAGATGTCGTCGACCAAGCGGTGCAGAGCCCCGATGTCTCTCTCCATGGAGCCGAGATAGCGAACCGGGTCAGGCGCAACCCCGTCCTGAAGTGCCTCGACGGCGGCCTGCAATGAGCCGAGCGGGCTGCGAAGATCGTGGCCGACTGCAGTGAGAAACTCGCGCCGGGCTTCGTCTTCGGCTTGTCGCCTCTGGTCGGCGAGGCTGAGACTCACCGCCATTGCATCAAATGCGACCGCAAGTGCTCCCACCTCGTCGGCGCGGTTGACTTTGGTGGTCGCGGTGAAGTCGCCCCCTGCAACTTGTTGCGCCGTGGCAGCAATCCGACGTAGATCGGAGGTGATCGGGCGGGACACGGCAAATGCAAAGCCGAAGGAGGCAACCAACCCAAAGCCAAGGACGACGAGCAACAGTTGCAGGTCGTGTGAAGAGAAGAACATTTCTTGAGCTGCTGCGATTGCGGTTCCTGCCACTATCAAAAACGAGATCATGCCAACGGCCACGATGCTGAATCGTATCGAGCGAGCCCGGGTTGACCAGCGGGGGAGTAGGTACACGGCAAGAGCGGCGACCCCCATTAGTGCCAAGAAAATGGCACCGAGTCGATTGCGTTCCATTGCCGTCGGTTTCATCGTGACCTCGAAGAGCACGAGGGCAAAGACGACG